>Ga0335085_10000153_pt1 | contig 221042 bp, 183 predicted proteins | sample Lox_Sample_45_FD_206712 | JGI IMG/M metagenome (GOLD analysis project Ga0335085, IMG submission 206712) | Soil microbial communities from Loxahatchee National Wildlife Refuge, Florida, United States - Lox_Sample_4.5 | ecosystem: Environmental > Terrestrial > Soil > Wetlands | place: USA... | reverse complement strand
GGATCTCTGGGCACTGGCCGCGATCCTCGGCCGGGAAACTGCTGGAGTCAAGCCATCGAAGGAGAAAGTAGCTTAAGATGAATCGACCGCCCTTGCCGACCTTCAACTACGGCCGGGACACCCTCCGTATGAATCTACTATCTGCAAACGAAATGTTCCAATGGCCTCATATGCCCCGGCTTCTTGTCTCGCTTTACGCACAAGTGCCTCAAACGCACTGGGCATTTGGAAGCCTCCGTCTGGTTTAGGGTCACGCATCCTGACTGTCTCGGTTACCAAGAACCGAACAAACCGCTTTAATGTGATGCCATGTTTTAGGGGAGCGTTAGGTTCAAGACGTAACACTCCCAATGGACCCGGGAGCCTTGTGTCCCACACGATGTTTGCGTGTGTAATGTCTTTGCATGCAAGTGCTTGTCCTGGCGGTACAGTTATCTCAAGCGAATGGTAATCCAGAGATGTAGGGCATTCATTGCTATTCAGCGCTGAAAACACGACTGTTGCTATAGAATTCACATTCACAAGCACGTCATCGCCGATTGTCTTCAGTGTTATCGGTCGATACTGAATATCATGCTCTAGGTCCGCGCTTACGCTCTGGATGCGCAAGCTGACGTGTGGCTGCGTTTCAAGCGGTGGGGCAGCCCCCGCGTAGAAGTGTTGAGTGATATTCCCCAACGCAGTATTGATAGGGCTTTGCGCCCCGTGCGTTTCCGAGTTTGGCTGTGCCGCAACCGGTGACAGATGCTTACCGGCAGCCACGGCGGTGTACAGCCTGGACCGGGCTGCCTTGACCTCGTCCATCGTATAGTTCTTGTGTTGGCTGGTCTTCGAGTCGTAAAGGGAGTGATGGGCGAGACACATAAAAGCGAGGTTGTCTTCGGCCCGGTTGGACGGGTCCTGGTCGAGGTGCGCAATCTGCCCGAGCTTCTCTGCCAAGTCGCCACTGAGGTAAAAACAGAGGGTGCAGCGTCGGCCGCTGTTGGCAAGCACCGCAGTTTCGATGTCTATAGGGGTCCTTTTTCGGCGCGAATTCTTGGCGGCCATAGCGTGTGCCCTGATGATTTTACGACGGCTTCCCGCCCGCCCGACCGGACCGCAACAGCCCGCGAATTCTTGATCGCCGAAAGCATGACCACCTCCATCGCCTTCTGCCCAAACAGGGCGCTCAAGAACAGACAGAACTGAAGGGGTCGGTTCCTCACCATCTCCAACAGCCGCCGCCGATCCTCCAGGGAGAGGGTCTGACGGTCCACTTCAACCGTGAGCGTATCCATATCAGCGAAGGCCCATAGCAAAGCGGAAGCGACGCGCCAAACATAGCGCTGCTCCAAGGGCATTGCGGCGATCTTTTCCGTCGCCGGACCCGTGTTTGTCCCTGCATCATGGCGACAGCCAAATTCATGTACGGCTGCATCGCCGGGCAGTCCAGGAGATCTTCCGCGAGGGGGTCGATTTTCAGATCCTCTACGGGCACATTGCTTGACTTTATCCGGGTCCATGCCAGTTATGATAACGTGTTGACGGACATGGTACCGGAACCATTTTCGATTCGCATCTATTGGCGGACGGCACTGCCGATGGTATCCGCGTCGTGGAAAAGCCCGGCTGGACGGGCTGCGCCATTATTTACCCTCGAACCCGTTTCGCCGGAGTCCGGGAGCGGCGGGAGTTTGGAAAGCCCGGCGTCTATCTGCTTCTGGGCGACGCCATGGGCGATCAGCAACAACAGGAAGTCTATATCGGCGAGGGCGATCCTATCGCGAACCGGCTGATTCAGCATTTCCGCGAGAAGGACTTCTGGTCCACTGTCGCCTTTTTTACGAGCCGCGATGAGAATCTGCACAAGGCCCACTTACAGTTTCTTGAGTCGCGCTTGGTCCGGCTGGGCCAAAGACGCCAATCGTTGTCACCTGACGAACGCCAACACTCCCGAGGAGCCATCGCTTTCCGAGATTGACCAAGCGGACATGAAGTCTTTCTTGGGGCAGTTACTACTAGTGCTCAATGTGGTTGGCATCGGGATTTTTCAGCACCCGACAGCCGCAACGTTCGCGACGACAATCTACTATACGGACGCTAAGGGGCTGCATGCCGAAGGCGACGAGACAGATGATGGTTTCGTCGTGCGGGCCGGTTCGCAGTCCCCAAGCGAGGAAGTGCCTACGTGCCCGACAGCAATTCGGGCAGCCTGTGCGGAATTGCGACAACAGAAAATATTCAAACAGCAAGGCGACATGTTGGTGCTCACGCGAGATTATCTATTTTCGTCGCCATCACAAGCCGCCGCCGTCATGCTCGCACGTTCGGCAAATGGGCGAATCGAGTGGAAAACCAAGGACGGACTTTGCGGAACACGACTTCCTACCGTTCGCACGGTCAACCTTTGCAGCAAAGCCGAAGACGCTTGCATATTACGAGAACGGAGTCAGCCGCCTACTCGCCTTCAAACGGCTTGCAGGCGCACGCCTTGATGCGATCACCAGCGACAGAGTTGCCGAGTTCGTAACCGAGAGGCAGGGGGCCAAGGGCAAACGCGGGGCGATGTTGCAAGTGGCGAGCCTGAACCGTGAATTGCAGGTCCTACGGCGCACTTTTCATCTCGCTGAGGAGTGGGGCAGAGTCGAGCGGACGTTGCCGAATGCCAAGATGCTGCCCGGTGAGAAGCACCGCGAACGGGTCTTGACCGCTGCTGAAGAGGATTTGTACTTTAGGGGTGCGTCAACCGATACCATGGCCCAATACGCCGACGCTGGGTTGCTCCGGGATGTTGCGACCGTCCTGCTCGATTGCGGCTTGCGCCCGGAGGAGTGCTTCAGACTGCGAACTGAGAACGTGACCGATGGCAATATCGAAATCCACTACGGCAAAACCGACAATGCGCGTCGCCAAATTCCGATGACGGCCCGCGTCAAGGCAACCCTTGACATGCGCCTGTCGAAGGCAAACAGTAGCCCGTGGGTCTTCCCGGCACAAACGAAAAGCGGACACATCGAACCATCGACCCTGAAGAAACAACACCTCAGAGCCATCGCTGAGGGTACCCGAATTCTCAGAGAGGATACTGGGAAGGAAGACGCTCGACTTGAGCGGTTCGAACTATACACCCTCCGGCATACCTGCCTCACCCGCTGGGCGCCGCACATGGACCCGTGGACGCTCGCCTACCTCGCCGGGCATCGGGACATGAATATCACGAAGCGCTACGTCCACCCTCAAGAGCAAACGATTCGTGCGGCTATGGAAAGAGTGCAACAGGAAAAGGGTGGGCATACTTCTGGGCATACCGGCCAACAAACAGCCTTGGAGGCCATGCCGGTATTGACGCCAAATATCTGAAGGGATCTGCTTTAGATGGTGCGCCCGAGGTGATTCGAACACCTGACCTTCTGGTTCGTAGCCAGACGCTCTATCCAGCTGAGCTACGGGCGCGCCGGCGTGCTATCTTTCCAATCTATCGTGTCCGCGCCGCACGCGCAACTGTAACCTTCCCGCCGTCGTCTACGCCTCCCCACGGAGGTGCTTCTGCAGACGATCCGGGGATTCTGCCTTCTGCTGTGCGCTGCCCTGGCTGCGCCTGTACTCCATGGCGCGACTTTTGAGGAACTGGCGGCGCGCGCCTCCGCCGCGCGCGAATCCGACCAGGTTCCGCAAGCCATCGACCTTTACCAGCAGGCCCTGCAACTGAAACCCGACTGGTCCGAGGGCTGGTTCTACCTGGGGACCCTCTACTACGATTCCGATCGCTACCCGGATGCGCAGCAGTCGTTCTCCCATTTCGTCCAACTCCGGGATACACCCGGCGGTTGGGCCTTTCTGGGGCTCTGCGAGTTCGAAACCGGCGCCTACCCGGCCGCCCAGGAACATCTCCGTCAGGCTGTGGAGCGCGGGGTGCCGGCGGAGATCGATCAGGTGGCGCGCCTCCATGAAGCGCTGCTTCTGACGCGCATGGGCCTATTCGAACAGGCCCGGCATTGGTACGAGCGGCTGGTGCGCGGCGGATCGCACGATCCCACCCTGATCGCCGGCCTAGGTCTCAATGCCCTCGACCGGCCGCAATTGCCGCGCGAGATTCCGGCCGATCAGCGCGCCATGGTGAACGCCGCCGGCCAAACTGTGTCCGCCTGGTTGGCCGGAGATCCGTCGGCCGCAGCCGCATTTCAAACCCTGTTGAAAGCCTATCCGGATGCCGCCGGCATGCACGCACTGTACGCCGCCTACCTGTACGCGGCGCACCCGGAGGATGCCATGGCGGAGTTGCGCCGGGAACTGCACGGGAATCCCAAGAACGCCGAGGCGCGTGCCATGCTGGCGCTCCTGCTGCTGCAGGCCGGCAAACGCGCCGAGGCCGCGGCGGAAGCCGCACAGGCGGTCGCGGACGGCCCCGCGTCGGCGGAGGCGCAGTTCGCCTGCGCCCAGACCATCGGCGACTTCCACCAGGCTGCCGTGCATCTCGAAAGCGCCGTCCGCCTGGACCCCGCGAACCTCGATTTTCACATCGCGCTGGCGCACGTGTACGCCGAGATCGGCCGCGATGCGGATTCCCGGCGCGAACGCACCATCTCCATTCAATTGGCCCGCCAAAGTGATCCTCGCCAACCGGGTTAGTTCGATGGTAATCCTGCTGGTGCGGGCCACCGCCATGGCGGCTGAGCCGGGCGGCCCTGCAACCTGCGCCAGTTGCCACCGCGCGGAAGCCGGCTCGCAGCCGGCTTCGGCCATGGCCCACGCCATCCAGTTACCCGGCGAGCAGGAGACCCTCAAAAGCCATCCGAAGCTGACGCTCCAAGAGAATGGCTACACGTACACCATCGAGCGGCAGGGCGGCCGCAGCATGTACACGGTCAGTGACGGAACCTCGCAGCTTACTCTGCCCATCGAGTACGATTTCGGGGCTCACATGCAGACCTTCGTCTTCCAGTACGAAGGGAAGTTTTACGAGAGCCTGGTCAGTTACTATCCCAGACTCGACGCCCTGAACATAACTTTGGGCGACGAGCAGTTGCGGCCAGCCAATCTGGTGGAAGCCATGGGCCGCGAGATGCCGGACCGGGAGACGAAGATCTGCTTCGGCTGTCACGGCACCGGTGCGGTCGGCGAGGGCGGCGTGAATCTGGCCCAGCTCAAGCCCGGAGTGACCTGCACGCACTGCCACGTAAATGCCGACGCGCACATGCAAGCCGCCGTCGCGGGCAAACTGACTCCTCTGCCGCCCCGGCTCGGCCAGCTCGACGCGGAAGACATGTCGCAGTTCTGCGGCCAGTGTCACCGCACCTGGGAAGAGATCGTGCGCCTGCGCGAGTGGGGCGACGTCAACGTGCGATTCGCGCCCTACCGGCTTGCCAACAGCCAGTGCTTCCTCGGCGATGACAAGCGCATCCGCTGCACCGCGTGTCACGACCCGCATGCCGGGCTGGATCGCGACGCCGCCAGCTACGACCGCGCCTGCCTGGCCTGCCATGCCTCCAAGCCCCGCAAGTCCTGCCCCGTCTCGCAGAATCGCTGCGTCAGTTGTCACATGCCCCAAGTCACTCTGTCGGACGGCCACGCCGTCTTCACCGACCATCAGATCCGCATCGTCCACCCCGGAGACGGTTACCCGAACTGACTTCTTGTTCGTAACGTTTGGGAACGCACAGGCATCTATCCAGTTGAGCAAGGGCATGCAGTGAGCCGCTCAGGAGAAACCGGCCATGTCCAAGACTTTGGCTGTTTGCGTGATTTTCGCATTTTTGGCGGGTGTACCGGTCTGGTCGCAGGATGATACCTCCTACCAGCCGTTCTCACCGGAGGAGATGGACAACCTGCTGGCGCCGATTGCCCTGTATCCGGATCCGCTGCTGGCCCAGGTGCTGCCCGCGGCCACTTTTCCCGATCAGATCGATGAAGCCGCCCGCTTCGTCCGCGCCGGCGCCACCACGGACTCCATCGACGTGCAGCCCTGGGACGTCAGCGTAAAGGCTGTCGCGCATTACCCCACGGTTCTCTACATGATGGCCGACCAGTTGGACTGGACCACCGCCCTCGGCCAGGCCTGGGTGAATCAGTCCGACGACGTCATGGCATCCATTCAGCGCCTGCGCCGCGAGGCCGAGGATGCCGGCAATCTGGTCAGTACGCCGGAGGCGCAGGTAGTGGACGACGATGGCGGCATTGACATATGGCCCGCCCAGCCGGACTACTGCTACGTGCCGGTGTACGATCCGGGGATCGTCTACTACGGGTCGGGTGGATCGATTCGCGGACCGGTCATCGCCTATGGTCCGGCCATGCCGATCGGCGTCTGGCTGATCTATGATTTTGACTGGCACCACAAGCGAATCTACTACCACGGCTGGTCCATCATGAATGGCTGGGTGGTCCGCGCCCGTCCTTATATCCGAGTGAGTAACGTTTACGTAAGCAACGTGTATAAGAATGTAAACGTCAACCGCAGCGTAGTTACACGGCCGGTGAGCCATAACAATCTGGCGCGCTTCAACCGTTCCCGGGAGGGAGCAGCTTACGGCAGCCTGCCGGCGAACTCCGGGGCGGGCTCCATGAACAACAAGATCATCCAGCGCAACATGAATGTGAACGATACGCGGGTGGATGCCTTTCGCGGGCGGTCCGCGGCGCCACCGGCCACCGTGCAGCGGGCCGAGCCTCCGGCGCGCGTGCCGGAACGGCCCGGGAATGCCGCCTTTGGCGAGAACCGCAGCAGCTTCGGCGCTCGGGCCGCCAGCGAGCGCGGCCAGAGCAGCCGGGAGTCCAAGCCCGCGCCCGCCCCCAGATCGTCCGGTGGCGGCGGTTCCCACGGCGGCGGCGGTAGTGGCGGCGGTTCGCATAGTGGCGGCGGCGGCGGCGGTGGTGGTTCGCACGGCGGTGGCGGGGGTGGCGGCTCCCACAGCAGCGGAGGCGGGAGCCATCACAAATGAGCCGTGCTTGCCTGGTTTCTTTAGGAATGCTCCTGGCAGGGATTGCCGCCGCGCAATCCCGCTATGCCACGCCGGAAGAAGCCGTCCAGGCCCTGGCCCGCGCAACCCAGGCCAAGGATCAGGCCGCTCTTACGGCCATCTTCGGACCTGATCGCGCGAAGCTTCTGACAGGCGATCCGGTGACGGACAATAATGCGCTCGCGCATTTTGCCGCCAACCTGGCGGCATCGTACAAACTGCAGAAAGTCACCGACGACAGGTTCACGCTGCTGGTGGGGGCCGATAACTGGCCCTCGCCGATCCCGATTGTCCGCGACGGCAGTCAGTGGCGGTTCGATACCGCCGCGGGACTGGAAGAGATTCTCAACCGCCACATCGGCGACGATGAGCTTTCCGCTATCATGACCTGCCGCGCCTACGTTTTGGCCCAGTGGGAGTATTACACGCAGTCGCCCGGCACTTCGCGGGACGGTTTGGCCGTCTATGCGCAGAAGTTCGTGAGCGCGCCGGGCAAACGGGACGGTTTGTATTGGGAAACGCCGCCGGATGCCAAACCCAGTCCCTTGGGCGCCCTGGTGGCGCAGGCCCGCGCGGAAGGTTATCCGGCAGGCCAACCGCGTCCCGCTGGTACGCCCCGGCGTCCTTACCACGGTTACTTCTTCCGCATACTGACGCGCCAGGGTCCCCACGCTCCGGGCGGGCGATTCAGTTACATCATCAACGGCAACATGATCGCGGGTTACGCCTTGATCGCCTATCCCGATAAATGGGGCAGCTCCGGAATTATGACCTTCATCGTCAACCAGCAGGGCCGCGTCTACCAGAAGAACCTGGGTCCGCGCACCGGTGAGATCGCCGCACGCATTATGGAGTACGATCCCGATCCCGGTTGGAAACTGGTGAAGCCGTAGGGTCCGCGCTAGTGCGACGACCCGTACTTCAGCTCTCCCGCCGCGATGCGCACATCCAGCCGGTTCTCCCGTGGCGGCAGCGGACAGGTGGCGTAAGGCGTGAAGGCACAGGGCGGGTTGTAGGCTTTGTTGAAATCCAGATCTACGATGCCGTCCTTGGCCGCGGGCGTATCCAGAAACCGCCCGCTTCCATAAGTCTCCTTGCCGGCGGTCAGGTCGCGGAAGATAAAGAATAACTCGCCGGGGGTCTCGACTACCGGGGTCAGCCGTAGCTTCTTGCCCTGTAACTCGAATTCCACGAATCCCGGACTCGGCGTATTTTCCACCTGGCCCAGCACATTCAGAATCGGAATTTTGTGCGGCTGGGCGACCATGCGCGCTTTCACGCGATACGATTCGTCGATCGGAAAATAGTGCAGTCCGGTGAAACTCCGCCGCAGCGGGCTGTTGCGATCCTTCACGCGTATGCCCAGCTTGCCGCCGCGCGCGATCACGAACATGGTGCGGCTTCCCGCGGTTACCGTGTCGGGGCGGCCCGAAACGTCCGGCTGCAATTCGCGGAGCTTGCCGTCCACGCGCGCGCTGACTTTGCCGCCGCGAAGCTCGAACGTCGTGCCATCGACCGTGTTCACACCCTCGCGCAGCCAGACCAGATCCGTGACCGTGAGCCAGCCGTCATCGGCGGTGAGTGCCGCCTCGCGCTGGCGCCGCCATTGCTCGATCTGCGCGCGGTAAGGCCCGGCGGCGCGCAGGCATCCGCAGACGATCAGCGAAGCCGTGACGCCAGACCGCAGCCTGCGCCTCAAGATCCTTCCTCGAGCGCCCGCTCCAGCAGTCCGGCGAACTCCTCGCTCTTGCGGTCCACGCGTTCTTTTAGTTGATTGAGATCGCGTTCCAACTCGCGCAGCCGGTCGGCGAGGTGGACGCAGGCCAGCACCGCGATGCGCGTCGAATCGGCGTTGGGGGATTTGGCCGCGATCGAAAGCATCAGCTCGTCCACCCACTGCGCCAGTTCTTCCACTTCCCGCGGATCGCCGGCGGTGAGCAGTGTATAAGACTGGCTCAGGATGGTGACGCGGACCGGTCGTTTTTCGGGATTGCTGGCGGCCACCGCTTTAGCCGGCGCTGAGTTGGTCGATCTGACCCAACAGCTTCTCGATGCGGCTGCGCACCTGCTTGCGCTCGTTGTGCAGACCCTTCAGTTCGTCCGCCAAGCGGGCTGCTTCGGCGCGCGCCTCGGCGGCTTCCTGCACGGCCGCATCCTTCTCCTGCCGTAGCCGGGCCACCACCTGCACCGCCTGCTGGATGCGCTGCTCCAGCGCCTGTAGGGAATCGGTCTCCTGTTCCACCAGACTCATCCGCCCGCCTGCTCCAGTGCCGCTTTGGCTTTCTCCACCAGCAGCCCGAAACCCGCCTCGTCGTGCGCGGCGACCTCCGCCAGCACCTTGCGGTCGAGCATCACGCCCGCGGCCTTCAGGCCGTGCATGAACTTGCTGTACGATATGCCCGCCTGGCGGCAGCCCGCATTGATGCGCGCGATCCACAAAGAACGAAAATCGCGCTTCTTGTTGCGGCGGCCGACGTAGGCATATTTGAGAGCCTTCTCTACGGCTTCCTGCGCGGCGCGGTGCAGCTTGCTCTTGGTAAGAAAGTACCCGGACGCGCGTTCCAGTGTCTTATGGCGCGACGCCCGGCGTTTGGTTCCTCGTTTAACTCTGGGCACGTTTCATCTCCTTATTTCATCGGCGGCGGATCGGGCACGTGCCGCGCGCTCCGTCCCCACGCCAGATCACTCCCGTCAGTACGGGATCATGCGCTGCAACGCCGGCTGGTTGGACGGGTCCGCCACTACGGCCTTGTGCAGCTTGCGTTTCCTTTTGCGCGCCTTCGACGTCAGGATGTGCCGCGCGAAGGCGTGATTGCGCACGACCTTGCCCGTCGCGGTCTTCTTGAAGCGTTTGGACGCACCCTTGTGGGTCTTCAACTTGGGCATAGATGTTCCTGGATTGCAAACCGGTGAATCTTTCAAAGTATAACAGGATTGGCGGGTTGCCCGCCACCGCTCCACGCCGCTGCTAGCGGATGGCGAAGTCCCACACCTGCATGTTGGCCTTGCCGGTAGTGTACTCCACCACCGCGTACTCGCCGGGCGTCATCGGCTGCATCGGCCACAGTTTGTACAAGCCGTCCTGGGTCATCTGCTTGCGGAACACCTGCACTTCGATGGGTTCCTCGATGATCTCCTTGGTCACCGGCACGATCGTCATCTTTTCCACCACGCGCATGTTATGCCCCGGCGTGAGTTTGACGATCCCGAAACGCTCCTCGCTCGAAAGCTGGATGTAAAACTCCTGCTCCCGGTTGGCCACCAGGTTTTTGGAGTGTTCTCCGTCCAGCTCCAGGGTAGCCTTGCCGGTCACCACCGGAATGGGCGCCAGCACTTTCAGGACATTGCGTCCTTTGTTCGAGTGCAGCTTGGATTCCGCCACCGGAATAATCTTCAGCGCCCCGTCCAGGATGTAGTAGACCCCCGGGTCGCGCGGGATCTTGGCGATCTCGGCGCGTGCCTCCCGCTTGGCCTCCTCTTCGTCCGCGATCTCCTTGGTCTCCTGGTCCATTTGCGTTTTGCGCTCGGCCACTTCCTCTTCCGTGCGTTTCAAATCCACCATCGCCAGCGGGATCTCTTCCCACTGGCTGCGCTCTACGCTGTAGAACCGGACGCGGTCGCTTGCCACCTGGTACTCGCGCACGAGCTGGTACCCGCCGTCTTTCAGGTATAGCTTGATATTCGCGGCGAACGCCGCCACGGCCGCCAAAAACAGCACGATGAGCGTTCTGCGCATGTTCTCTATGACCAGTCTAACGCCGGACGGGTTTCAGGTTCTTATAATGAAGACTCATGCAATATCGAAAACTCGGAAAAACCGGATTCGAGGTCAGTGAAGTCGGATACGGAGCCTGGGGCATTGGCGGAATGCAATGGCTGGGCGGCAATGACGGCGAGTCGCTGCAGGCGTTGCGGCGCGCCATCGATCTGGGGCTGAATTTCATCGACACGGCGCTGGCGTACGGGGCGGGGCACAGCGAGAAGCTGGTCGGAGAAGTGGTGCGCAGTGCCGGCCGCCGCATCTACGTGGCCACCAAGGTCCCGCCCAAAAACCTGCTGTGGCCGGCCCGCCCCGGCATCGGCATCGAGCAGGTGTTCCCGTACGATTACATCCTGCGCTCCGCCGAGCGCAGCCTGCAGAATCTGGCGCTCGATACCATCGACCTGCTGCAACTGCACGTCTGGAACCCGGAGTGGATCGCGCGGGACGAATGGCGGCGCGGCCTGGAAGATTTGAAGCGCTCCGGCAAAGTCCGCGCGGTGGGCATCTCCATCAACGACCATCAGCCGGATTCGGCGCTCGAAATCATCGAAACCGGCCTGATCGATACCGTTCAGGTGATCTACAACATTTTCGATCAGACGCCCGAGAGCAACCTGTTCCCGCTGGCGCAGGCCCGTAGCATCGGCGTGATCGCGCGCGTGCCGTTCGACGAAGGCAGCCTGACCGGCAAAATCGACGAGCATACCCGCTTCCAGCCGGGCGACTTCCGCGAAGGCTATTTCAAGGGCGACCGCAAGCGCCAGGTGCGCGAGCACGTGGAAGCTCTGCTACGCGATCTCGGCGCGAACGCCGCCGCGCTGCCGGCCATCGCCCTGCGCTTCTGCCTCTCCCAGCCGGCGGTGTCGACCGTCATTCCCGGCATGCGCACCATCCGCAACGCCGAAGCCAACTGCGCCGTCCCGGCCGCCGGCCCGCTTCCGCCTGAGACTGTGGCCGTTCTCCGGCGCCACGTCTGGAATCGCAACTTCTACGATTAGTCCGGCAGTCCCGTGCCGGCCATCGCCAGGCGCGCCAGGTGATGGGACATGTGCCGGTCCGGCAGCAGAAACGTCTGGCGGAAACCGGCCCACGCCGCAGACTTTTGGCCCAGCGCCGCTTGGATGGTACCGGCCACATAAGGCGAGCCGGACTCGGCGCGCGGCAGGGCCGTCTCCGCCCTCTGGTGCCACGCTGCCTGATCGTAGCCGTCCAGCTTCCTGGCCGCGCCCCAGGCCCACACCAGGTCCGCCGTTCCGGCGGCCTGTGCCACGCGACGCCAGCGCTCCTTCGCCTGATTCTCGCGCCCGCAGCGCGACTCCACCTGCCCGATCAAATACTGTGTCCGCGCCGCATCCACGAACACCGCCAAGCCATCCTTGGTGAACGGTAGACCGGGCGCCTCGTGCGCGAGGCTATCCGTCAACGCCAGGGCCGCGTCGCACTTTCCGCCGGCGGCTTCCGCCAGCGCCTGCATGGTCTTCACTTCGACCCACACCTGGCGCACGTTCGTCCCGCCCTCTTCCCGCGCGAAGAAGCGATCGTGGAACAGCGCCGTGGCGCCCTCGAAATCGCGATCCTCGGCGCGCTCCAGCGCCAGCGCGTAGACCAGCTCCGCGGGCATGTGCGGCAGGTCCGGATACTGCGCCAGCGATGCCGACAGTTCGCGCGCCGGCCGCCCCATCTGGCTGAGCGATTCGTCGATGCCTTCGTAGAGCTTCACGTTCAGCGGATCGATGGGCAGTCCTTCGCGGAAAGCTTCCAGCGCCCCGGCCGGATCGTGCTTCTCGCGCAGCAGCGCGCGACCGATATCCGCATCGAGCACCGGGATCGCCGCCTTGGCCTGCCGCGCTGCGTTCCACTCGGCCAGCGCATCGTCGGTCATGCCGCGCGCGAAAAGCTGGGTGCCCAGCAGATACCGCGCAGTCATATCGTCCGGATTCGTGCGCACCACCGCGCGCAGCACTTCCAGATCTTCCGCCCGGCTGGGAAAGATGTATAGAGTGGATAGCTTCCGCGCCATGGCATAGTCAGCCGCCGGCGATTCACCGAGCTTCGCGCGGCAATAGCCGCGATAATACGCCACCAGCGGGTGATTTTGCGGCAGAACTGCCCCTGGCTCGCTCTGGTCCGCGGGGAGCGGATGGAAATCGCCCGCCAGCAGATCTACGGCCGCCCGGTACAAGCCCAGCCGCATATACTGGGCTGCCGCGTTCAGGACCCGGTCGGGATTCGAGTCATAAGCCACCGGCCGAATCCCTGTGCCACCGTGTTCCAACGCGGCAGTCTCTTCTTCGACGCGGCGATCGCTCTTCGCCGCCCGCAGGCACGCCAGCGCGCCTGGCCGGTCCCCCGCGCGTGCCAGCAACTCTCCCAGCTTCAGAGCCGCCGCCGTATGCCAAGACGGCAGCCGCGCCGCCGCTTCATATTGCGTCCGGGCCTTCGCGGACTCCCCCACGCCATCGTATGCCAGCCCCAGATAATACGCGATCTCCGGATCGGTCGTCGCTGCCGCCGCAGCCGGCTCCAGGTCGCGGATAGCCTCTGCGTAGCGCTGCAGAATCACTAACAGCCGTCCGGCCGCGACGTTCTGTCCGCCGTCCCGATAGGTCTTTAATGCCCCCAGTAAATCGCCCTGCAGTTCCTGCTCCTTGCCGCGCGCCAGCGCATCTTTCAAAACAGGATGCGGCTGGGGCCCAGTGTGTACTTCCGATGCGGGCGTCCAGTCGTACTCGCCCTCCGTCTGCCGCATGAGCGCCTCCCGGTGCGCATCCAGGAGCTCGAAGGTGTACGGACCCCGCCCCGCATTCTCGATTTTGCGTGTCCAGGTGTGCTCGGGCGCCAGGGTGACGGTCTCCTCGGCGGCCACCCGCTTCCCCTCCAGGATGCGCACGCGCACGCCCTCCATCCGCCGGTTCGCATTGAACGCCGCCACCAGCGCCCCGTCGCGGCGGGTCAGGTTCAGCACGCCCGCCAGGTTCGCCCGCGCGATCCCGCCAATGCCCCGCGCCGGCATCCAATACTCGGTGAACCGTATCGTCTGCCGCGGCTCCAGGAGCGCGTACGTCTCCTGGTTGCGGAACAGCCCCGCCTGCACCTCCACGTACGCGCTGTCGTTGTCCGAGAGCGCCCGCCGCCAGTCGAGGCCATCCGCGTCCACGCCCCACGACCAGATCTTCTTGGCTGGCAGTTCGCGGTAATCCGCATAGTGCACGGTGCCGGTGTCGGTATCCGGACGCCAGATGCCCATGAACGGTTCGCGGCTGCCGTAGACGAAGCGGGACACCGGTCCGTCCGTCTGGTTGCGGATCAGGCTCAAGTCCTTGCCCGTCGAATCCACCGGCCAGGTATCGATGTCCGCGAAGCCGTGCGCCGCCGTGAATCGCATGGGATAGCAGATCCGCGAATCGTCCTTCACCTCCACGCCGGCGTTGTTCCACCAGTAGAACCGGTGCCGCACGTCGCTGCGGTTGTCCAGCGTGACGTGCTCCTCCAGCACCGTGCTGCCCGGGCGCAGCCGCAGTTCCACCTGCCACTCCATGCCGTACACCCGGTCGATGTTGCTCACCCACACCGCCGCGCTGCCGTCTTGGTCGGTCGCGAAGGAGAACTCCACCGGCGACATGGACACCCAGTTGTGCGACACCGGAAAATTGAACTCGATGCCGAACGCCGCCCACGCCCCGCGATATCCGATGTTGGCCTTTTTGATCGACGGATTGGCGTAGAACATCGGCTGCCCGCTGATCTTGTCGACGCACGTATACAGGTGTCCGCCGATATCCGGCAGGATCGAACACTTCAGATATTCGTTCTCCAGGTACACCGCGCGCCAGGCGTGCGGCGCGCGCACGCCGGTCAGGTTCTCCCTGAGGGTGTACGGGTAGTTGTACCGCCCGGTGGCAAAAGCGTCGAACGGCGGGTTGCGGTCCGGCGCGCCTTCTTCGTACGTGGGCAGGGTGAGCGTGCCCTGCCAGACCCGCACCGCCGCATGTGCCGGCGGCAGTATCATGAGTCCCAATAGGGCTATGGAAAGTCGCATATCGAGTAATGCACTCGAACCGCATTCTAACCCGGCACGGGCGGTACTTCGACCCTACCGATAGGACCCGCGATTTCCGTCCTAAATCCGCGCCCGCACGCTACGATCGGTTCCAGGAATGCGAATCTCCCGCTTGCCCTACCGCTGGCTGGCCGCCGGCTACCTGATGGCCGGAATGGCCCTGGCCCAGAACGCTCCCCTGCACCGCCTGGTCCTCGAACCCGGAGTCCTCAGCCGTTCCGTGCATCTGGCGGATTTCAATGGCGACGGACGGCTGGATGTCGCCGTGCTGAACGGCAGCGAAACCGGACCGGGCAGCCTGGCCGTGATGCTCCGCAACCGCGGCGGTTATACGGCTCCCATCGTGACCCCTACTGGCGGTTTCGGCTCCTGGAGCATGGCGGTGGCGGACTTCAACGGCGACGGAAAGATGGATGCCGCCGTGACCAACAATCGCACCGGCAACGTCACCATCCTGCTCGGCAGGGGCAATGGCACGTTCCGCGCCGCGGGCTTCTTTTCCACGCACGTCGGACCCACGGCCATCCAAGCCGCCGACTTCAATCACGACGGCCGCCTGGATCTGGCGGTAGTGAACAGCGGTTCGGGCGACGTGACCATCCTGCTGGGCAAGGGCGACGGCACCTTCACCACGGGTGCGAGCGTCTACCTGGGCAGTTCGCCCACCGACGTCGCGGTAGCAGACTTCAATGGCGACGGCATCCCCGACCTGGCCGTGACCAACGGCGCCATGTTCCTGCAAGTCGCGGTCGTGCTGCTCGGCAATGGCGACGGCACCTTCCACATCGGCCAGAGTGCGACCACCGGAACCGAGCCCTTCGCATTAGTTGCCGGCGCCTTCAGCCGTTTCGGCAGATCCGACCTGGCGATAGCGAATTTGGCCTCGAACGATATATCCGTACTGGCCGGCAACGGCGATGGAACGTTCCAACCCGCGGCCGCCTATGCCGCCGGAAACGGTCCCGCCGCTATTGCCGCGGCGGACTTCAATCGCGACGGCGTGCCGGATCTGGCGGTCTGCAACGATATGTCGGGCGACGTTTCCATCTACCTGGGCAACGGCGACGGAACCTTTCGGCCCGCCCGCGGCTTTGCGACGGGAGGCTCGCCAACCTCCATCGCCGTGGGAGATCTGAATGGCGATGGCAGAATGGACGTCGCCACCGCCGGACCCGACGGTGTAATCCTGCTGTTCCCCTGAATGCCAGCCGCCGCAGCTTACGCCGCGGCCCGCGCCGCTTCCACGGTCCGCCGGATATCTTCGTCGGTGTGCGCCGCCGAGACGAACGCGGCCTCGAACTGCGACGGCGGCAGATAGATCCCCTGCTCCAGCATGCGGCGATGGAATGCCCCGAACCGCGCGGTATCGGCGCGCTTGGCCGACTCCCAGTCGGTCACCGGCTGATCTGTGAAGAACCAGGTGAACATGGCGCCCACCCGGTTCGTCGTGACGCCGGCCGGCCCGCCGCCTGCCACCGCCGCCGACTTCGCCTCCAGCTCGCCGTACACTTCCGGGTGCGTTTTCAGATAGCGCAGCATGGCCAGTCCCGCCGCCACCGCCAGCGGATTGCCCGAAAGCGTGCCCGCCTGGTAGATGGGACCCGCCGGCGCCACCCGGCTCATGATGTCCGCGCGTCCGCCATAGGCCCCGATCGGCAAACCGCCGCCGATCACCTTGCCCAGCGTCGTCAGATCCGGGCGGACGCCGTAACGCGCCTGCGCGCCGCCGTACGCCACCCGGAAGCCGGTCATCACTTCGTCGATGATCAGCAGCGCGCCATGCCGGGTAGTGATCTCGCGCAACGCCTCCAGAAATCCCGGCTGCGGCGGAACGCATCCCATGTTGCCCACCACCGGCTCCGCGATCACCGCCGCGATCCGGCCGCCGTGCGTCCGAAATGCCGCCTCCACCGCCTCCACCGAGTTGAAGCGCAACGCCAACGTGGTGTCCGTAAAGCCCCGCGGCACACCCTGCGTATCCGCGATGCCCAGCGTGGCCAAGCCCGATCCGGCCTTGACCAGGAGCGAATCTACGTGGCCGTGATAGCAGCCCTCGAATTTTACGATCAGGTCGCGGCCGGTGAATCCGCGGGCCACGCGCAGCGCCGACATGGTGGCCTCCGTGCCGGAGTTCACCAGCCGGACCATTTCCATGGAAGGCACCGCCTCCCGGATGGCCTCCGCCATCTCGACTTCCCGTTCCGTCGGCGCGCCGAAACTGGTGCCGGTTTCGAGCGCCTCGCGCACCGCCGACACGATCGCCGGATGCCGGTGGCCCAGCAGCAGCGGCCCCCACGACCCGACATAGTCGATGTACTCGTTCCCGTCCGCGTCGAACAGGTGCGATCCTTCGCCGCGGGCGATGAACGGCGGGTTGCCGCCCACGCTGCGAAACGCCCGCACGGGAGAGTTGACGCCTCCCGGAATCAGTTGTTGCGCTTTTTGGAAAAGGGCTTCCGATCTGGCTCGGTTCATGCTTGAATCAAGGTTGGGCTTTGCCGGGCAGCAGGCGGCTGAGCCCCAGGCTCATGGCGATCTCGTACAGGCTGCCGTTGAGGTTGCGCATCAGCCGGTTCTTCAGTCCCAGGTAAGGCTGCGTACCCGCGAACAGATCCTGCATCACGCTCGAGAAACGGCTGCTGCGCCGCGTGAACTGCACCATGCGCGCCGGCACCGATCCGAAGAGGAATCGTCCCAGAAACACCCGCTTGGCCAGCCGCGATCCGAACTCCAGGTCCGCGGCGAAATCGCGCCGCAACATGCGCCGGTAATTCTGCACCTTCTCCGCCAGGCTGCCCAGCTCCGAGAGCAGCGCCTTGGCCGCCAGATCCGCCGACCGCAACGCGTAGTAGATGCCTTCCCCCGTGATGGGATCCACCAGACCCGCTGCGTCGCCCACCGCCAGCCAGTTCTCGCCGCACACCCGGTTCTTGCGCCAGGCCGCCGCCTCCAGCGACGGCAACAGGTGGCTGTAAAACGCGGCGCCCTTCCACGAGAGGCCGCGCTGCGACATGTAGTTCTCCAGCCGCTTGCGCAGGAAAGCCGCCGGCTCGCCCTTGCCGCAGATGCCCACCGACAAATGCCCGCAGCGCGGAAAGACCCAGATATAGCCCTCCAGCCGCGGCAGGAACTGGATGTCGATCTGCGCCTGGTCGCCCGGCACGTAGTAGCCCAGCGCCGACATGGAATCTTGCGGCGTCAGGGACGTGCCGAAGTCCCGCAGCGAATTCCGCGCCCCGGTGGCGATCACGCAGAAATCCGCGTCGATCGCGCCGGCGCTGGTGCGCAGCCGCCATCCGGCGCTCGTGGGCGTCAACTCGAGCACGCGCGCTTTTTCGATCCGCGCGCCGGCCCGCTCCGCCCGTTCTAGCATCATGCGGTTCAGGTCCATGCGCGAGTAGATCAACAGCGGCTCGCTCAGGCGCAGCGTGGCGGCCTTGGCCCGCGGCGCCGCCAGGACCGTTTCGGTGACCAGCTTCTTGGGCGTATTGTTTTCGATCAGGAAAGGATAGGTATGGTAGGCCTTGTAGGTCAGCCCGCCGCCGCAAGGCTTCTCCCAGGCGAGCTTCTCGTCGAAGACCACCGTGTCCAGCCCCGCGGACGCCAGCCGCTCGGCCGCGAAAGCGCCCGCCGGACCGCCGCCCAATATGGCCACCAGTTTCATTTCTGTGGTATCGCCGGGTGGCCCGGAGGCAGGGTCCCCGCGCCGCCGCCGGCCGGCGGCATGGTCATCTCGCCGTGCGGATTCGCGCCCATCCCGCCGTGCGGATTGCCGCTGGTCGCGCGCGGCTTCACCACCCACCGGTCGCCCTTGCGCTCCAGGACGTAGTGCAGGGTCATGGGCTGCGCCGCGTCCGAGCCCTTGGGCGTAAACACTACCGTGGCGTCTACCTCGTTTTGCCGGTAAACCAGCGACTGCACCGAGACGGTCATGGAGCTGAGGTTTAAACCCTGTCGCGTGGACAAGTAGTCCATTACCCCCCGCTTCACGGCCTCTTCGTTTTCGATGTCGTGGTGGCAGCCGGCTAAAGCCAGGCATAGCAGCACGAGTGTTAGGCTTCTCACGCTCTTGATTATACCTACGCGCGCGTACGCCGCGGGCTACCGGGGTGCTGCAGGTTCTAAGCCGGAACCAGGTGCCGCGGAACTCCGCGGGGACAGACCTCCGTCGGGATCGGTGCGCCGGGAGCCCAGTCGTTTCGACCTTTCTACCCGCGAAGCCCATGCGCGATGTGCTAAATCTGTTATTAATCCGCTGGTAGCATGTCTTCACCTGGTACCGCCCCAATGATCGAGGCCGCCGGCCTCAGCAAATTTTACGGTGATTTCGCGGCCATCCGCGATGTGTCGTTTTCCATCCCGCAAGGCCAGGTAGCCGCTTTCCTCGGCCCCAACGGCGCCGGCAAGTCCACCACCATGAAGATCCTGACCGGCTACCTGGCGCCCAGCGCCGGAACGGCCCGTATTGCCGGGCTGGACGTGGCCACCCACCGTATCGCCGCCGCCGAACGCCTCGGTTATCTGCCGGAGAACGGCCCGCTCTATCCCGACATGACGCCCCTCAGCCTGCTGAAATTCTTCGGGCACGCGCGCGGCCTCACCGGCGCTTACCTCCGGCAGCGCATCGACACCGTGGTGGCCCGCTGCGCCCTCCAGGGCGTCCTCGAAAAGCCGTTGTATAAGCTGTCGAAGGGCTATCGCCAGCGTGCCGGCATGGCCCAGGTGCTGCTCCACGAGCCCGACGTGCTGATCATGGACGAGCCCACCAGCGGCCTCGATCCCAACCAGACCCGCGAGGTTCGCCAGACCATCCGTGAGTTGGGCCGCCACAAGACTATCCTGCTCTCCACCCACATCCTGCAGGAGGTCGAGGCCATGGCCGACCGCGTGGTGTTCATCAATCGCGGACGCGTGGTCTTCGACGGCACGCCCGCCGAAATGCAGTTCGGCCACGCCACGCTCGACGAAGCCTTTTACGCGCTCACCGAGGGCGCCGTGCAGGAAGGAGGTACGTGCACCCCCGCAAGCGTGTAGTCCGCGCCATCGTCTGGCGTGAGCTGGCCTCCTACTTCGCCACCCCCACCGGATACGTCTTTATCACTTTGTTCGTCTTCCTGAGCGCCATGGCGGCCTTCTGGCAGGAGCGCTTCTTTGCGACTAACCTCGCCAACCTGGATCAACTCAACCGGTTCTTCCCCTACCTGCTGATCTTCCTGGTGCCGGCCATCAGCATGAGTCTCTGGGCCGAAGAGCGCAAGCAGGGCACCGAGGAGTTACTCTTTACCTTACCCGCGACCGACTTACAGATCGTGTTGGGGAAGTATCTGGCCGCTTTGGCGATTTATACCGTCGCCTTACTGTTTTCCCTAAGTCACGTGGTGGTGCTTTGCTGGCTGGGCAGCCCCGATCCCGGCCTGATGTTCTCCACTTACCTGGGTTACTGGCTGATGGGCGCCGCCCTGCTGACCATGGGCATGCTGGCTTCAGCCCTGACCGACAACCTGACGGTGGCATTCATCCTGGGCGCCGTCTTCTGTTCCGTGCCCGTCTTTCTCAGCTCCGCCGGCGCCATCCTGACCGGCTCCCTCCAGCGCCTCGCCGAAAAGCTCTCCGTCCCCGCGCAGTTCCGCGACTTGGCCACCGGCGTGATCACCCTCGGCCCCCTTGTGTATTTCGTGGCCTTCGCCGCCGCCGCGCTCTATCTCAACGTGAACATGCTCGGCCGCCGCCGCTGGCTCACCGGCCCCCAGGCGCCCTGGATGCGCGGCCATCTCTTCGCGCGGACCGTGGCGCTCGCCGTGATCGCCGCCAGCCTGACTCTGCTCGCCTCCACCTCGCGGCTCCGGCTGGACGTCACCTCCGAGCAGATCCATTCCCTGTCGCCGGAAACCAGGCGCCTGTTGCGCTCCCTCACCGCCCGCGATCCCGTGTTCATCCAGGCGTACTTCAGCCCGGATGTGCCGAAAAGCTACGTGGAAGCGCGCAGCGCCTTGGTCTCCATGCTGCGCGAATTTCAGGCCACGTCTCACGGCGGCGTGGACGTGCGCATCTTCGAAACCGTCAAATACTCGCCGCAGGCGCGCGAGGCCCAGGAGCGCTTCGGCATCAAACCCTACCGCGTACCGGCTACCGAGGAGAGCGCCCGCGTGATGAACGAGATCTTCCTGGGCCTGGCCTTCACCCGCGGCGCCGAAGAGTTCGTCATCCCGTTCTTCGACCGCGGCCTGCCCGTCGAGTACGAGTTGATGCGCTCCATCCGCGTCGTTTCCCGTGCCAGGCGCAAGAAGATCGGCATTCTGAATACGCCGGCCAAGCTCTTCGGCGGCCTCGATTTTCAGACCCGTTCGCAAGCTGAGGAATGGTCCATCGTGGCCGAGTTGCGCAAACAGTATGAGGTGGCTCAGGTGTCTCCCGACGCCGATTACCCCGCCGGTCTGGACGCCCTGCTGGTGGTCGCGCCCTCGGCTCTGACACAGGCGCAGGCCGACCGCCTGACCACTTACGTCGCGGCCGGCAAGCCCGTCCTCCTGCTCGTCGATCCCATGCCCGCCTTCAATCTGGACCTGGCCCCGCAGGATCCCGTGGCCAGCGGTCCTTTCGGCCAGGCGCCTGCTTCGCCCAAAGCCAATCTTCGCCCGCTTCTCGACCTGTTAGGCGTCTCCTGGCAAACCAACCGCATCGCCTGGGACAACTACAATCCCCATCCGCAGCTCAAGAGTCTACCTAAGGAAGTTGTTTTCGTGGGCAGCCCGGGATTCGACCAGAAGGACCCCATCACTGCCGGCCTGCAGGAAGTCGTGCTGCTCTACCCCGGTGTATTGAAAAGCCAGGGCGGCGCGCCTTTTGTGCCGTTGATCCAGACCAGCGGCGATTCCGGACTGGTCCGTTGGGACCAGGTGGTACAGCGCAACATCTTCGGCGTGGCCCTAAATCAGGATGTTCCCCACGAACCGGATGGCGGCCGCCATGTGCTGGCCGCCCGTATCCAGGGCCGCGGCAGCCGCGGCCCGGTCAACGCCATCGTGATCGCCGATGCCGACCTGATGAGCGAGCAGTTCTTCGAGTTGCGCCGCCGTGGCATCGAAAACCTCAACTTCGACAACGTCACCTTTCTGTTGAACTGCGTCGACCAGTTGGCCGATGATCCGTCGTTTATCGCCCTGCGCAAGCGCCGTCCGAAAGAGCGCACTCTGGAAGCCGTGGAGGCCCGCACGCGGACCTATGAGGCCCAGCGCCTGCGCGAGTCCCAGCAGGCCGAGATTCTCGCCGATCAGCGCCTGAAGGAAGCCCAGGCGCGGCTGGACCGGTCCGTGCACGAAGTCGAGCAGCGCGGCGATCTGGACGATCAGACCAAGCAGGTAATGATCGCCAACCTGCGCTCGGCCGAAACCCGCCGCCTGGAAGTTTCGCGCGCCAATATCGAAGACGAGAAACAGCGCCAGATCGAGGACAGCCGCGCCGAGATGGAGAACTCGATTCGCGGCATTCAGAACACCATCAAGCTGATGGCCGTGGCCCTGCCGCCAATCCCGGCGTTTGTCGTGTTTTTGATCGTCTCTGTCCGCCGTCTGCGACGCGAGCGCATGGGCGTACCGGCCGACCGCCTGATATCGAGGGAGGTGGCATGAACGAAGCCGCCAAGACCGCGATCCTGGCCGCCGCCGCCATCGTCCTGGCCATCTCCGCCGCCGTTACCGAGCCCGAGAGCCGCGTCCCCGCCATCATGAGCGATCAGGGGCAGCCCTTCTATCCCAATTTCACCGATCCGCAGGCGCCCCGCACCATCGAAGTCGTCGACTACGACGAAGCCACCGCCACCGCCATTCCGCTTAAAGTGCAGTTCCAGCAGGGTAAGTGGGTCATCGCCTCGCACTACAACTACCGCGTCGATATCGGCGACCGCCTCGCCAAGACCGCCGCTGCCCTCATGGATCTGAAGAAGGATCTGGTGCGGTCCGATTCGCCGCTGGATCATGCCAAGTTCGGAGTCGTCGATCCCATGGACGAAAAGGCTGGCGGGCTCACCGGCCGCGGCAAGCGCGTCACCCTGCGCGACGCCCACGGCGGCATTCTGGCCGACTACATCCTGGGCAAGCCGGTCGCCGGCAAGCCGGGCTACCGCTACGTGCGCGTTCCCGGCCAGAAACGCACCTACGAAGTGAAGACCACCGCCGACCCCTCCGCGCGTTTTGCCGACTGGGTCAATGCCGGTCTGTTGCGCATTCCCGGCGACTCCATCCGCAAGGTTACCGTCAATCGCTATAACCTGGACCTCGCCGCCGGACACATGAGTAACATGGAGACCACCGTGCTGACTCACGACAAGGGCGATTGGAAAGTAGCCAGCGGCCAGAAGCTCGATATGCCGGCGGTCCGCGCCCTGGCCGCCGCTCTGGATGGACTCCGCATTGTGGACGTCCGCCCCAAGCCTCCCGGCCTGGCGGCGGACCTGCGCAAACAGCAGTTGGAACTGACGCTCGAAACCGCGCTCTCGCTGCGCGAAAAAGGCTTCGCCTTCACGCCCGAAGGCCGCCTGTATTCCGCCGAAGGCGATATGACCGTGGAGACCAATAACGGCGTGATCTACGCCCTGCGCTTCGGCAACGTGGCCGGCGGCGACGCCAAGTCCACCGCGCCCAGCGACAACCGCACGCTCTTCGTCATGGCGCACTTCGATAAAACCAAGGCCGCCGCTTACGGCGGCGATGCCCAGGCCGGCGAGCGTACTGCCCGCGAACTGAACGACCGGTTTGCGGATTGGTACTACGTCATCAGCGGCAAGGATTTTCAGAATCTGCGGTTGGGGCGCGCCCCGGCCGCCCCGGCGCCGCCTGGAACTAATGCAACACCTGGCCGAGAATCCGGAGGCTTCTCTTAAAACTGGGCAAGTGCTGAGATAGCGTATCGGGCGTCAGTTTGGAGGGCAATTGAAAGGACCGGCTGCCCTTCATATAAGGTTTCGAACAATTCCGGGTGGCGCGACTAAGTGCGTCTTGTATGTCATGCCTGGAGCGATCTTCCAGGTTAGTTAACGTCGGAAGAGCCGACACCTGCAAGTTGTGCCCGTAGTGCTTTGCAAGCGCTGCCCGAATCAGCCACGGCCATCCACAGCGCGACATAATTGCCGGCTGACTTCTGCGCTTGAGCGATCCGGAAGTCGGCAAAGGCGTTCTCGCGGGGACCCGCAGGCAATCAAGCGTGGCATACGTCCGCGAACCCCGGCCTTTTCGAGAAGCTTGCTAAAGCCCTCTTTACAGCGGCCCGCTTCGCCCTCAATGCGCTCGTCGTCCAAGTGGAACATCTGCGCGTCATGGAAGGAAAGGATGTGTGCCAGAGGTAATGGTTCCTTCGAATATCCGATCTCGAATTCGAAAGACGCGCGCTGGCCGCGACCGCCCTTCCAGACCCACTCGGATGCCCCACCGCCCCGCCGAATGACTGCCTGCAGGTTGGAGTCAGAGGAGACTACTCGACGCATTTGGCCCGATGAGGATGTTCAGATTCTGCAACTCCAGTGGCGGAGTATCCGGGCCGAAAGACAACAGGTTCTCTAGCTTGATCCTTCGAATGAAGCGCTTGTCAGGCTGATCGCTATCCACGGCTGCTCACGACTGCCTTCAAAAAATCCCGGTTCATCCGCGCGATCACTTCCAGCGGTATGTTCTTCGGACACACCGCTTCGCATTCGCCCACGTTCGTGCAGTACCCGAACCCTTCGTGGCTGGCTTGCGCCACCAGGGCCACCGCGCGGCTGTAGCGTTCCGGCTGCCCCTGTGGGAGCACCCCCAGGTGCGTGATCTTGGCGGCCGTGAACAGCGCTGCCGCCGCGTTCGGACACATCGCCACGCAGGCCCCGCACCCGATGCAGGCCGCCGCGTCCATCGAAACGTCCGCCGTCTCCTTCGACACCAGAATCGCGTTGCCGTCCGGCGCGCTGCCCGTGGGCGCGCTGATGAATCCGCCCGCGGCGATGATCCGGTCAAAGGCGCTGCGATTCACCACCAGGTCCTTCACGATCGGAAAAGCGCGCGCCCGCCACGGCTCCAGGTACAATTCGTCGCCGTCTTTGAAGTGCCGCATGTGTAACTGGCACACCGTGGTCCCGCGCTGCGGACCGTGCGCCACGCCGTTGATCATGAATCCGCACATGCCGCAGATTCCCTCGCGGCAGTCGTGATCGAACGCCACCGGCTCCTCGCCCTTGGCGATCAGGCTCTCGTTCAGAACATCCAGCATCTCCAGGAACGACATCTCCGGATTGACGTCCGGGACTTCGTAGCGCACCATGCGGCCCTTCTCGCTCGCGTTGCGCTGCCGCCAGATATGGAGAGTCAGTCTCATCTACTTGTAGCTCCGTTGGCTGGGATGCACGTAATCGAAATGCAGGGGCTCTTTGTGCAGCGCCGGCGGCTGTCCGTCGCCCCCATACTCCCAGGCCGCCGCGTAAGCGTACGCCTCGTCGTTGCGCAAAGCCTCGCCGTCCGCCGTTTGATATTCCTCGCGGAAGTGGCCGCCGCAGGATTCGTTGCGGTCCAGCGCGTCCCGGCACATCAGCTCCGCCAACTCGAAGAAATCGGCCACCCGCCCGGCCTTCTCGAGCGACTGGTTCAGATCCTGGCCCGAACCCAATACGCGCACGTCCCGCCAGAACTCCTGCCGCAGCGCCGGAATCTCCGCCAGCGCATGGCGCAGGCCTTCCGCCGTGCGTCCCATGCCGCAGTATTCCCACACCAGCTTGCCCAGGTCGCGATGGAAGGAATCCACCGATCGCGTGCCTTTGGTGTCCAGCAATCGCTTGGTCAGGCAGGCTACCTGCTGCTCCGCTTCCCGGAAAGCCGCGTGGCTGGTGTCCGCCTTCGACCGCGGCGCCGTGGCCAAATAATCTCCGATGGTGTACGGCAGCACGAAGTAGCCGTCCGCCAGGCCCTGCATCAGCGCGCTGGCTCCCAGGCGGTTGGCCCCGTGATCGGAAAAGTTCGCTTCGCCGATCACGAACAGGCCCGGAATCGTGCTCATCAGGTTGTAATCCACCCACAGCCCGCCCATGGTGTAGTGAATCGCCGGGTAGATCCGCATGGGCACCTGGTACGGATCCTCGCCCGTGATGCGTTCGTACATGTCGAACAGGTTGCCGTAGCGCTCTCTGATCACGTGCTGGCCCAGCCGCTGGATCGCGTCGCGAAAATCCAGGTACACGCCCAGGCCCGACTCGCCCACCCCGCGCCCCTCGTCGCAAACCGCCTTGGCGTTGCGCGATGCCACATCGCGCGGCACCAGGTTGCCGAAGCTCGGATAACGCCGTTCCAGGTAATAGTCGCGTTCCGCTTCGGGGATCTGGTTCGGCGGACGCTTGTCGCCTTTCTGCAGCGGCACCCAGATCCGGCCGTCGTTGCGCAGCGACTCGCTCATCAGGGTCAGCTTCGATTGATACTCCCCGCTCACCGGGATGCAGGTCGGATGAATCTGGGTGAAACACGGATTGGCGAAATACGCGCCCTTCTTGTAGGCCCGCCAGATGGCCGTTGCGTTACAGCCCTTGGCGTTGGTCGAAAGGTAATAGACGTTGCCGTATCCGCCCGTGCCCAGCACCACCGCGTCGCCCGCGTACGACTCCACCTTGCCGGTCAACAGGTCGCGCGTCACGATGCCGCGCGCCCGCCCGTCGATCACCACCAGATCCAGCATTTCGTGCCGGGGAAACATGGTCACCTGGCCCGCCCCGATCTGCCGTTCGAGCGCCTGGTAGGCGCCCAGCAGCAACTGCTGGCCGGTCTGGCCGCGCGCGTAAAACGTCCGCGAAACCTGCGCTCCGCCGAACGACCGGTTGTCCAGCAGCCCGCCGTATTCCCGCGCGAACGGAACCCCCTGCGCCACGCATTGATCGATGATGTTGACGCTGATCTGCGCCAGCCGGTAAACGTTGGCCTCCCGCGACCGGAAGTCGCCGCCCTTCACCGTGTCGTAAAACAGCCGGTACACGCTGTCGCCGTCGTTGTGATAGTTCTTGGCGGCGTTGATGCCGCCCTGCGCGGCGATCGAGTGCGCCCGCCGCGGCGAATCCTGGTAGCAGAAGCACTGCACGTTGTATCCGAGCTCGCCCAAGGTGGCCGCCGCGCTGCCGCCGGCCAGCCCCGAACCCACTACGATGATGTTGTACTTCCGCTTGTTGGCCGGATTCACCAGCTTCAGATTGAATTTGTGATTCTCCCACAAGGTCTCGATCGGGCCGGCGGGGATTTTGGCATCCAGTTCCATTTGCGCTCCTCTATCGCGTCAGTACGCCCAACATCACCGAGACTGGGATGGAGATGTTGCCGATCGCCACGAACCAGGCGAAGGCGGCTGCGAATTTCTTCAGAATCGGGGTGTACCGCGGGTGATTGATCCCCAGCGATTGAAACATGCTCCACAACCCGTGATAGAGATGCAGGCACAGCAGCGCCATGGCGACAATGTAAAAGATGGCGATGGCCGGGTGTTCGAATCCGCTGATCACGTTGGCCCGCACGTTCAGCTCCTCGATCGGCACGATGCTGCCGGTGGTGAGATGCAGCACGTGGAAGACCACGAACGCAGCGATGATGGGACCGCTCCAGATCATGGTGCGCGCCGCGTAGCTGGTGGGCACGTCGTCTTTTTTCACGTAACCCTGGGGACGCGCCCTCTGCTTGAGCAGCCATAACTGGACCGATACCGTGATGTGCAGCACCACGGACGCCAGCAGCAGCGTGCGCACGACCCATAGCAGGACCCCGTGCGAGTGCAGAAACCGGGCGTAGTTGTTGATCTGGTCGTGATCCGGCGAGTAGATCTGCAGATTGCCGATCAGATGCCCTAGCACGTACCCGAACAGGATCACGCCGGTGACGGCCATTACCGCTTTTTTGCCGATGCTGGCTTGATAGAAGCCAATAGCGCGATGCAGTGGATTAGTTGCAGCGACAGCACTCATGGAAATGTCCAAGACGTTGGAACATTTCAGTATACTCGGATGCGCTTTGCGGCGGGCCTGGCAGGCTGCGGCTGTGGCCGCCCGCCCTACCTCGATTTATGCCGGGCTCGCCCCACGAGTAACGCCCCGCCGATCAACAGCAGGCCCAGCGTGCCGGGCTCCGGCACGCGGGCGCTGGCGTGCCGGCAATCCACCTCCGTCACCCGCGCGCCCTGACTTTGCCAGCCGCTGATGAGCGACGCCGAAAAATCGTTGCCGATCGTCGATCCCGGATAACCCAACGTCAGGGTGTCCCCGATGTTGCGCAGTTCGATCACCGGGTCGCCCGACGCGAACAGTTCCGCCGCCTGCGCCGGCGTCAGAGTCACAGCCGCCGAAAGCACGTCGATTGGACCCGCATACGAGCCGCCGCTGCGTGCTCCCGGAGTGAGCACCAGCGTGCCCGTCCCCAATCCCAGGCGAGTGGCGTCGGCGTCCGTCAGCGGCAGCGAAAACGATCCGTCGGCCGATTCCAGAGTCGCGCTGAAAAGCCAGCCCGCCAGGTACCCCTGCGACGTGCCCGGAATCGGCGTCACCGGACCGCCCAGCGGCAGGCTGCCGATCACCATCTCGATCTCGTTCGGGTAAGATGGATGGCATCCGCCATCCGGGTCTGCGATATGGAACACCAGGCTGTCCCCGTTGTTCAGCGTGACCTCCGCACTGCCGGTCACATTCACCAGGCTGGCCATTGCCGGCGGGATCATGAGACAGGGCCATGCCCAGACTAACAACCGCATCATCGAATTTTTCATGGCTTTCAATTGAGATTCTAGGGTGCGGCCTATTGCAAAGGACCGGGAAGGATGTACCGGTACGGCGCGCGTTCGTAACGGTACAGCCAGCCGCGCCGCAACCTCGCCGGAACGCCTGCCATCTCATATTCAAAGGAGATTTCTTGCGTCGCATCCCGCTCGTTGCCATGCTCATCACGGCCGCCTTGGGCGCCGCCGAAACGCATCCCATCCTGCCCATTGGGTCGCCCGCGCCGGATTTCGCGCTGCCGGGCGTCGACGGCCGCATCCACCGCCTCGCCGATTACGCCGCCAGCCCCATCCTGGCGATCGTCTTCACCTGTAATCACTGTCCCATCGCGCAGCAATACGAGCAGCGCATTGAGCGTCTGTACCTCGACTACCGCGGCAAAGGCGTAGCCGTGGTCGCCATCCAACCGAACGCCCCCGAAGCCCTGCGCGTCGACGAATTGGATTCCTCCGATCTGTCCGACACGCTGGCCGAAATGAAGATCCGCGCCGCCTACAAGCATCTGACTTATCCGTATCTCTACGATGGCGACACTCAGTCGGTGGCGCGCGCCTACGGTCCGCAGGCTACCCCGCACGTCTTCATCTTCGATCGCGGCCGGCAGCTCCGTTACCAGGGCCGTTTCGACGGCAGTTATCGCGAAGAACTCGCCAAAACGCACGACGCGCGCGACGCCATCGACGCGCTGTTGGCCGGCAAGCCCATCGCCATCACCCACACTCCCGTCTTCGGCTGCGCCACCAAGTGGAAAGAAAAGGAGGCCGACCGCCTGGCCGCGCTGCACAAGCTCGAGGAGCAGCCCATCACGGTCCAAACTGTCGCGGTGAAGGATCTCGCGGCTCTGCGCGCTAACCCGGCGCATAAGTTGACGCTAATCAGTTACTGGAGCCCGCGGTGCGCCGCCTGCCTGGCGCAGTTTGCCGACATACAGACCACTTACCGCATGTACGGCGTACGCGGTCTGGATCTGGTCACGGTCGCCGCCGGCGCGCACGATGCCGTCCAGGATATGCTCGAGCGCCAGCACGCCACCAGCCGCAACCTGTACCTGGCCGCCGCCCCGGATTGGGATCTCGCACAGCCCGACACGGTGCTGATGTTGCCGGGCGGCCGGGTCGTATTCCACAAGTCCGGCAAGCTCGACATGCTGGCGCTGCGCCGGACCATTCTGGCCAACTTCGATTGGGAATACGAAGGCTTCAGCCGCTACTGGTCACAACCCTGACGCTAAGCGGCTGCCTGTTCCGCTGTTACTCAGCGCGCAGGGCGTTCATGGGGTCAACACTCGCTGCCCGCCAGGCGGGGATAAGGGCCGCGCTGGAGGCCACGGCAGCGAGCAACAAGAGCACGAAAACGATGCTCACGGGATCCACGCGTTGGACGCCGAACAGCATCGCGGCGATCCACCGGCTTGCCGCCCATATCGCGCCGACGCCCACTGCCATTCCGAAGATTACCGCCGCCAGCACCTGGCCGAGGATCAGCCGCAGAATCTGTCCCCGCCGTGCTCCGAGCGCCATGCGCAGTCCGAATTCAGACGTCCGCCGGGATGTGGCATAGGCCGTGACGCCGTTGAGTCCGATCGCCGCCAGCACCAGCGCGAACAGCCCGAACAGGGTCAGGAGCATCGCATAGAGCCGCTCCTCGTAGAGGCTGTCTTCGATCAGCCGTCGTTGGGTCTTGACATCCGTCATGTTGAGGTCGCGATTCACGCGCGCGATCGCCTGCCGCACCGGTCCAGCCATGGCCGCCGGATCGCCCGCGGTCCGCGCCGCGAAGGCCATTCCCGTCCGCAGCCTGTGATCCTGCGCGTAGGGTACGAACACCGTGGGCGGCGGCGCTGTCCGCAGACTGTCGTACTTGGCGTCGCGCGCCACGCCGGCCACTTGCACCGGCCACGGCGCCTTGCCATCATCCCGCCACAACATCTGCCCGATTGCCGTCCGCTTGCCGAACAGCCGGCGCGCGGCGGTCTGATTCAGCACCACTACATCGGGTGCGGTCGCGGTGTCCTGGCGCATAAGAGCGCGGCCTTCGACTATCGGTATTCCCATCGTCTGGAAGAATTCGGGACTAACGGTGTTCATCCACAGATTGATCCGCCGGCCGTTCTCGATATCCGGCGACGATAGCTCCGTGCCGTCATCCCCGCCGCCAATGAGCGGTTGCGACAGCGACGCCGCGGAAACAACACCGGGCACCGCGCGGATCGATTCCAATACGCGATCGTAGAGCGGCCCGGCCTGCGCCGCCCGATAGCCCAACTCTCCGGCATCCAGGCGGAACGTCAGAATGTGGTCGCGCGCGAATCCGGTATCGATGCGCGCGAGATTGTCGAGAGTGCGAAGCAGCATCCCGGCGCCCGCCAGAAGCACCACCGAGAGGGCGACCTGCAGGGCGATCAGCCCCCGCCCCATGGCTGCCCCTGGCCCTCGCGCGGAGCGCCGCGCGCCCGCCACCGGGCCCCCCTGCTTCAGATTCGGCGCAATCTCGGCGCGGCTGGCCTTGAGCGCCGGCACCAGTCCGAACAACACAGCGCTGGCCGCCGAGACCAGGGTAGTGAACGCCAGAACCGTCAGGTCGGGAGCGAGATCCAGCGCCACCCTGGTGGAGCTGCGGGTCAACTGCGCGGCGATGAACCGCGAGCCGGCCGCCGCCAGCAGCAGTCCCACACTCGCGCCGAGGGTGGCCAGCAGGAAGCTCTCGGTCAGCAATTGCCGCACGATGCGCACGCGGCCCGCGCCAAGCGAAAGCCGCACCGCTACCTCCCGGAGCCGGGCGGAAGAGCGCGCGAGCTGGAGATTAGCCACGTTGACACACGCAAGCAGCAGCACCAGGGCGACTATGCCCATGAGCATCAGCAGCGGGCGCCGGATGCTATCGCGCAGTTGCGCCAGCCCCTTGCTGCCGTCCAACAGGATGACTCGCGGATTGCGCGCCTGCTGGAGCGAGGGTACGCCGGATTCCGCGAGGGTGCCGCGGAAGATGGCCGTCAGCCTCGCCGCGGCGGCCTCGGTGGTCACGCCGGCATGCTTCCGTGCGAAAATCTGAACCCATGAAAAGTCGGGTGCGGTCTTCGCCTTGCCGATGCGAAGTGCCTGCGGCATCACCGCTTCCACTGCGTCTAAGGGCAGGAAGAGGTCGGTGGGGCCGCCCCAGCCTGCGGAAGCCACGCCGTGAAATCCCGCGGCCGACACGCCCACGACCGTCACTGGCACGCCGTCCACACGCAGCACTTTGCCGAGGATCGATGCATCGCCCCGCAACTCATGCTGCCAGAAGTCGTACGTGACCACGGCCGCGGTTGCGGCGTTCCGGTCGTCCTCCTCGGTCAACGGGCGTCCGAGTGCCGCTCCGGCCCGGATTGCCCGGAAGAAGTTCCCGGTAACGAAGGTGCAGTGTGCGGACCACGCGGTGGCGCCGTCGCTGACGCCGGCCGTACCCGGGTAGAATCCGAACACATCCAGCACGCCGGAGGTCGCAGCGCCGAAATGCCGCAGAGCCGTCAAGGTAAACGTGCTGTTCAGCCATTGACCGGAAGCCGGGTCCTGGCGGTTGACACTGTTCTGCGTGGTCATTCCCACCTGCCCATCCGCCTTCCAGTAAGCAACCACGAGCTGCTGCGGATCGCTCACTGGCAGCGTGCGCAGGAGGACGGCGTTCACGACCGTGAAGATAGAAGTTGTGGCGCCGATTCCCAGCGCAAGTGAAAGAACGACTACCGCGGTGAATCCGGGCATGCCGCACAGAATGCGGACGGCGTAACGCAGATCGCGCACCAGGGATTCGATGAGCGCAGTGCCGCGCGCGTCACGGCACCTCTCTTTGAGCTGTTCCGTGCCGCCGAAATCCAGGTTGACGCGCCGCCGCGCCTCCTCGCGCGAGAAGCCGGCGCGTTCCATCTTCTCCGTCTCTCGCTCGACGCAAAACCGGAGTTCGTCTTCCAGTTCGCGCTCCATCTGGGTGTGCCGCACAACCGCGCGCAGCCGGTACAGAAGATCGCGGATCACGGTTTCTCCTTCAGGTGGTCTCGCGCACCCCGCCCACGCCCGCCACCGGCGTGCGCCAGCTACGGATCTCCTGCGCGAGTCGCTCGGTTGGCATATGGGCTACCCTGCTACTTCTACAAAGGAGTTTACACCTCCTGATGTAGAAGTGCAAGGGGAAAACGGCGTCCGCGACATCGTCCCGCAGCGAGGGCCGCGGTTCCGCCACGTTCCCCGCCTGGGTTCCCCAGCGGACACTCTGTTGCCTTAACGTTGTGGAACTATCCCAAGTCCCGGCTCGTAATACCCTGCATGGAGAACCTGCGGTCCGACCTGCGGCTCGCCTTCCGCGTCCTGCGCAAAAGCCCCGGTTTCACTGCCGTCGCGATTTCCGCCTTGGCCATCGGCATCGGCGCGAATACCGCGATCTTCTCGGTCATCAATCAAGTCCTGCTCAAACCGCTCCCTTTTCCCGACTCCGAGCGGATCATGCGCATCGCCCGCAAATTTCCGGGCGGCACCGGTGACTCCACCTCCATCCCCAAATTCAACACCTGGAAGAACAACGATGTCTTTAGCGCCATCGCCGCCTACGACTTCTCCGGCGTGGACATGAGCGTGGGCAACGGCGATCATGCCGAACAGGTGAAAGGCATCCACATCTCCGCCCAGTATTTCCAGGTCTTCGGCGTATCGCCCGTTATCGGCCGCGGTTTCACGGCCGCCGAAGATCTGCCCAACGGACCGCGCGTCGCCGTCATCAGCTATCGGCTGTTCAGCCGCCGGCTGGGGGGCGATCTCAACGCCGTCGGCCGGCCCATCGACATCGCCGGCGCGCCTACCGTCATCCTCGGCGTGCTGCCCGCCACCTATCAGTCCGAGCCTCCCGCCGATGTCTTCGTCCCGCTGCAGGCCGATCCCAACAGCATCAATCAGGGCCACTACCTGATGTGCGCCGGCCGCCTCAAGCCCGGCGTCAGCATTGAGACCGCGCGGGCCGCCATGAAGATCGCCGGCGAGCGCTTCCGCCAGGCTTATCCCACCTGGATGGACAAGCGCGAAAGCGTCGCCGTGATCCGGCTGCGCGATGCCATGGTGGGTAACGTGCGACTGCCCCTGCTGATCCTGCTGGGCGCCGTGGCCTTCGTCCTGCTGATCGCCTGCGCCAACGTCGCCAACCTGCAGCTCGCGCGCGCCTCTACCCGCCAGCGCGAGATCGCCATCCGCACCGCCGTCGGGGCCAGCCGCTGGCGCGTGGTGCGCCAACTTCTGACCGAAAGCTTGGTGCTCGGCTTGGGCGGCGGTATGCTCGGCTTTATGCTGGGCGCCTGGGGCGTACGCGCGCTGCTTTCCGTGGTCCCCGGCGATCTGCCCCGTGTGGAAACCGCCAGCGCCGTCTCCGCGCTCGACTGGCGCGTGCTGCTCTTCACCCTGGGCGTGGCCCTCGTCACCGGCATCCTGTTCGGCATCTTCCCCGCCGTGCATGTCTCCCGCCTGGACGTAAACTCCTCGCTCAAAGACACCAGCGGACGCGCCGGCACGGGCCGGCATCAGAATCGCGCCCGCGGCTTCCTGGTGGTCAGCGAAATCGCTCTGGCCGTGATCCTGCTGGTCGGTGCCGCGCTCTTCATCCGCACCTTCGCCAGCCTGCGCGCGGTGGATCCCGGCTTCGATCCCCGCGACACTCTGACCCTGCAGACGTCGCTCTCCAGCGGCCGCTATGAAACCACCGCGCAGGTCGACAACCTGGAGCGCCAGATGACCCAGCGCCTGGAAGCGCTGCCCGGCGTACGGTTCGCCGCCGCCGCCCTTATGCTCCCTATCGAAGGCGGTGTCGATCTTCCTTTCAACATCGTGGGCAAAACACCTGGAAAGGGCGACCGCTATAACGGCGACGAGCAATGGCGCTCCGTCTCGCCCCATTACTTCGCGGCCTTCCGCATTCCCCTCGTACGCGGCCGTCTGTTCGATGAACACGACACCGGGACCTCCGCGCCAGTGATCCTCATCAACGCTGCCATGGCCCGCAAATACTGGGGCAAAGAGGACCCCATCGGCCAGAGCATGATCCTCGGCAAGGGCCTCGGTCCGCAGTTTGAAGAGCCCGCCCGCCAGGTGGTGGGCATCGTGGGCAACGTGCGCGAAAACGGCCTGGCCGACGCCGATCAGGGCGTCATGTACGTGCCCGGCAGCCAGGTTCCCAACGGCCTGACCCATCTCGCCAATAGCGTGATCCCGCTGAGCTGGATCGTGAAAACCGCGGGCGAACCCACCGCCCTTTCCGCCGCCGTGCAGCAGCAGTTCCGGTCCTTCGACGGCCAGTTGCCGATCGCCAAGATCCGCACCATGCAGCAGGTGATCGTCAAGTCTACCGCGCAGCAGAGCTTCAACATGCTCCTGCTCTCCATCTTTGCCGGCGTGGCCCTGCTGCTCGCCGCCATCGGTATCTACGGGTTGATGTCGTACTCGGTCGAGCAGCGCACCCAGGAGATCGGCATCCGCGTGGCTTTAGGCGCCAGCGGAGCCAACATGCTGCGCCTGGTGATCGTGCGCGGCGTGGCGCTGGCCGGCATCGGCCTGGCCGTAGGACTGGCCGCCGCCTTCGGCCTCACCCGCGTGCTCTCGAGCTTACTGTTCGGCGTCAAGGCCAACGACCCCTTCGCTTTCGGCGCCGTGGCGCTCACCCTGGCGCTGGTGGCTTCGCTGGCGGCCTATATACCCGCCCGCCGCGCCACCAAGGTCGATCCCATCGTCGCCCTCCGATACGAATAGGGTGCGCCGCGGAGACTATCCCACCGCCATCACCACGCCCGCTTCGCTTTCGGTCGGTTCCGTCTGCCCCGGCACCACCACGATCCCCGCATCCGTGACCGTGTAGCCGCGCGCGCGGTCCGCCTCGATGTCGTACCCGATCACTGTCGACTCCGGTATCTCCACCCCGGTATCGACGATCGCGCGCCGTAGACGGCTGTTCCGCCCGATCTTCACGTTGGGCATCAGAATCGAATATTCGATCTCGCAATAGCTGTTGACCCGTACCCCGGTCGAGAGCACGCTGCGCACTACCCGTCCGCCCGACACGATCGAGCCGGCGCTGACGATCGAATCCACCGCCACCCCCATGCGCCGCCCCTCCTGCGCGAAGACGAATTTGGCCGGCGGCGCCTGCAGCACGCGCGTCCGTATGGGCCAGTTCTGGTCGTAAAGGTTGAATTCCGGCGTCACCGCCACCAGGTCCATGTTGGCTTCGTAAAACGCATCGAGGGTGCCCACGTCCCGCCAGTAGCGCGCCTGCTTGTCGTTAATGTCGCGGAAGTCGTAAGCTACCACCCGGTACCGCCCCAGCGCCGCCGGAATCACGTCCCGGCCGAAGTCGTGCGACGACCGCTCGTTCAGCGCGTCCTCCTGCAACAGCCGCAGCAGCACCTCCGTGTTGAACGCGTAAATCCCCATGGAAGCGCTCAGCATCTCCGGATTGAACACCGAGCGCACCGGATTGCCGTGCCGCGGCTTCTCCTCGAACCCCACGATGCTGTAGTCCGACTGTATGTCGGTAATCCCAAACCGGTCCGCATCCTGCAGCGGCACCTGGATGGTGGCGATGGTGATGTCGGCGCGCTGTCGGCGATGCCAATCCACCATCTCGCCGTAGTTCATCTTGTAAATCTGATCGCCCGCCAAAATCATGGTCAGCGCCGGCTGCTCGGCGATAATGCTCTGGCTGTTCTGAAATACCGAGTCCGCGGTCCCGAGAAACCAGTCGGCCCGCAGCCTTTTCATGGGCGGAATCGTCTCGATAAACTCGCCCAGCTCCGGCGACAGTATGTTCCATCCGTCGCGTACGTGCCGGATCAGTTCCAGCGATTTATACTGTGTTAGGATGAAAATTCGTCGCAGGTTCGAATTAATACAATTGGATAGGGTGAAGTCGATGATCCGGTAATGGCCGCCAAAGCAGACGGCCGGTTTTGCGGTTTCCCGTGTGAGGGGGTACAGACGTTCGCCGGTTCCCCCCGCCAACAAAATCGCGAGAACGCTCTCCATACGATATAAAGCCCTGAAAAGACAGCGGTTTGCATGCGGACAGCCGGTTCGGCGGCAGTCCGGCGCGAGATTTAGTACTTGACTTTATCCGCCAACCACTTAATGATATCAGGTACCTTCCCTGCGTAAAGTCGGGAAATTTGTGGTCCAGTTGGGAGGTGCAGTTTATTTGGCTGAAGTAAAGCTACAGGAGGGCGAAACGCTCGAAAACGCTCTCCGCCGCTTCAAGCGAAAAGTCCAGCAGGAAGACATCATCAAGGAGGTCAAGCGACACTCCTTCTACTTGAAGCCGGGTGAAAAGAAACGGGTCAAGCAGGCGCTGGCCCGCAAACGAAACCGGAAAAAGTCACGCCGGGAAATCGAGTAACTTCCAGCGGACAGGCCTCTGCCTGTCCGCATCAACCGTTCGAGGTAACCAGGTTGGGTTATGGCGGAGTTCCAGGATCGGATTCTCAAGTGCGCAGAGTGCGGAGCTGATTTCGTCTTCACCGCGGGAGAACAACACTTCTTCCATGACAAGAACTTCAAGAACGAGCCGAAGCGTTGCAAGGCCTGCAAGAGCAAGCGGCAGGGCTCTGCACAGGGCTCCGGCAAAACGGAAACCATGACCGTGTGTTCCCAGTGCGGGCGCGAAACCACCGTGCCCTTCAAGCCTACGCAGGGCCGCCCCGTCTACTGCCGGGAGTGCTTCCTGGGCCGTAAGGCCGCCGCTGCCGGCGGTGACCGGTGACCCCGCGGGCCTGAGCCCGCAACCCCACCCGGCGCCGCCCAGCCGCCCCGACGCGCGGCACCTGGCCCTCAAAATCCTGGTCTATATCGCCCTCTACTTCGCGACGGCATTCGTTCTGGGTCCGCTCCTGTATTGGCTCGCCGGATACATCGCCGGCATCACCGCCACCGGCATCCTCGCCGCCACCGTCGCCAACGTCCTGTGCCTCAAAATCTACGAGCACCGCGGCATCGCCGCCATCGGCCTGGGCTCCGACCGCGCCTCGCTGGTCAACCTGGGACTCGGCTGTCTGGGCGGCATCGGCGCCGCCGCCCTGGTCCTCGGCGGACCCCTGCTGTTTCACGCCGCCCGCCTCCAGCCCGATCCCGCCAGCCACGCCAGCCTTCCCACCTTCGCTTACGTCTCCGTCCTCCTGCTCTTCGGTTCCGCCGGCGAAGAACTCCTCTTTCGCGGTTTCGGGTTCCAGATCCTGCTGCGCCGCCTGGGCGATTGGACCACCGTCATTCCCGTGGGTGTCGTCTTCGCCGCTCTGCACGGCGCCAACCCCCACTCCTCCTGGCTGGCCCTGCTCAATACCGCCGGCTTCGGCATCCTGTTCGGCTACGCCTTCCTGCGCAGCCACGACATCTGGCTGCCTATCGGCCTCCACTTCGGCTGGAACTTCACCCTGCCGCTGTTCGGCGTCAACGTGAGCGGTCTGAACGTCCGCCTGACCGGCTTCGCCATGCAATGGTCCGCCGGCCCGATCTGGAGTGGCGGCGACTACGGGCCGGAAGCCGGCGTGCTCACTTCCGCCGTCCTCTTCCTGGTTTTCATCTACCTTTGGCGCGCCCCCATACGCCGCCAGCGGTCGGCCCTGGTTGACGACTAGCGTGGACGGCGGCCGACCTCCATCGCCTCGAATTACGCGGTTGGCTTGCCGGCCGCTTGCACAAGCGTTCTGACGCGTTAGTCCAGTTGCGTGACCGGACCTAGCCTGTGGTCGACAGCGCGCGCGCCATAGCGATTCGCATCCGGCGCGTGAGCACCCCAAATCGCTTTGCGGCGAGAGCTCTGGCCGATCTGAATTTGACTCGCATCAGCTCGTCGCAGTAAGCTAAGAATTCTTGGTATGGGACGCAAGGCGCAAAAGAACGATTCGTTGCCCGGTTCACTGGACATGTTGATTCTGCGGACGCTGTCGCGGCGCGACCTCCATGGATACGGCATAGTTCAGTCCATTCAGCAATCGTCCGACAACCAGCTCCTGGTCGAGGAGGGCTCGCTGTATCCCGCTCTCCAGCGGCTGGAGCTAAACGGCTGGATCGACGGCGTCTGGGGCGTGACGTCGAATAAGCGGCGGGCGCGGATCTACAAGATCACGGCGGCCGGCCGCAAACAGTTGACCGTGGAAACCCGGAAGTACGCGAAACTCACGCTGGCGATCGCCCGGGTGATGGGAGCGGAGTGACGGACATGCTGCTACGACGCCTGAGGTATTGGATGGAGAGCGCCAGGCGCAGCGAGGCGCTGCGCGAGGAAATGGAACTCCACCTTGCGGAGAAGGCGGCGGAACTCGAAGCAGGCGGTATGACGGCGCAGAGTGCCCGGGCTGAAGCGCGCCGCCGGTTTGGGAACGTCGGACTGAAGCACGAAGAGTCCCGAGAGATTTGGATCAAGCGGTTTTGGTCGGAACTGGGCCAGGATGTCCGCTATGGATGCCGCACCATGGCCGCCAACAAGGCATTCAGCGCCCTGGCGGTTTTGTCGCTGGCGCTCGGCATCGGGGCCAATACCGCCATCTACAGTTTGATGGACTCGATTCTGTTGCGCTCGCTGCCGGTGGCCGCTCCCGAGTCGCTGGTGGTCTTGAACTGGCATAGCCGGCCGCCCTATGACGGCAGCAGGCAATGGGCCCACGTCATACACGGGTTACAAGGCATTCTCTGGCCGGGCGACAAAGGCAACATGGTCAGCGGGATGTTCCCGTTTGGCGCGTTCGCGGAGCTTCGCCAGGAGAATCCCGTCTTTTCCACGCTCTTCGGGTACTTCAACGGACACAACCATAACCTGGCCGTCGGCGGGCAGGCCACCAGCGCCCGCGCGGAGTACGTCACCGGCGAGTATTTTCGCGGCCTGGCAGTGGCGCCGGCCGCGGGACGTCTGATCGACTCCGAGGACGACCGTCCAGGCGCGGCGCCGGTCGCCGTAATCAGTTTTGCGGCCAGCCAAAATCGCTTTGGAGGACCGCCGAATGCGATCGGACAACCGGTTCTCGTCGATAACATTCCCTTCACGGTGATCGGTGTTGCGCCGCCGGAGTTCTTCGGAGTCGACCCTGAGGCGGCGCCGGACCTCTACCTTCCGTTGCACACGAATCTGCTCGTGGAAGGCGCCGAAGCGGCCCGCCAGTATCCCGACAGCAACTTCTACTGGATCGAAATGATGGGCCGTCTCCGTCCCGGCGTAAGCATGGCCCAGGCGCAGGCAGCGCTGGCTCCTCGCTTCCATCGATGGGTTGCCGCCACTGCGCGGACCGCCGGTGAGCGCGCCAGACTACCCGCGCTGATGCTGAGTCCCGGCGCCGCCGGCCTGGGTAGCTTGCGCCGCGAGTATTCCAAGCCTCTGTACGTGCTCCTGACGATGGTGGGATTGATCCTGGCGATCACGTGCGCGAACATTGCCAATCTGCTGCTGGCAAGGGCCGCCGCGCGGCGCCGCGAAATGGCTGTCCGGCTCAGCCTGGGCGCGGGACGGTTCCGCGTCGTGCGGCAGTTGCTTACCGAGAGTGTGATGCTGGCGTCGCTCGGCGGAGCATTAGGGGTCTTGTTTGCGATCTGGGGCATGCGCTCGCTGACGTTTCTGTTCTCCCGCGGGCGGGAGAACTTCACGCTGCACGCGGAATTGAACTGGCACGTGCTGGGTGTGACGGCGGCGCTTTCCGTGGTTTGCGGCCTGTTATTCGGGCTCGTTCCAGCGATGCAGGCAACGCGTCCGGATGTCATGCCCGCGCTAAAGATCGGCCGTGGGGCTGGAGCGCGCCGCCGCGCGCAGCATGTTCTGGCGGTCGCCCAAATCGCGTTCTCGTTTCTCATCCTGGTCGCCGCGGGTCTGTTTGTCCGGACACTCAACAAGCTGCACTCGGTCCAACTGGGATACGCCCGCGAGAACATTCTTCTGTTCTCGTTGAATGCGCGCCAGGCCGGGCATCGCGGCCCGGAGATCGCCACGTTTTACGAAAACCTGCGCCAGCGCTTCGAATCGATCCCCGGAGTGAGCAGCGCGACGCTTTCGCAATCCTCGATCATCCACGCCGACCGCGCCGGGAGCACATACCGGGGGACCATGAAGATCGGCGCTGTTACCATCGAAGGCGCAGGCGTCATGGTCACCGGACCGCGTTTCCTCACTACGATGCAGATTCCGATCCTGGCCGGGCGTGAGATGGACGACCGCGACCAACCGGGCTCCACGCCGGTTGCCGTGATCAGCGAGCGGCTGGCGCGGACTTACTTCGGGAACGAGAATCCGGTGGGCCGACGCATCACGTTCGTGGACGAGCAGCGCGATCTCGAAATCGTCGGCGTGTCGGGTAACATGCGGTACGGTGGTCTGAAAGAGGGGAGTCCCATGACCGTGTTCGTGGCGGCCAGCCAGTTTTCACCGGACGGAATGACCTATGCGCTGCGCACGGCGGGCGATCCGCGCAGGTATGTCCAGAGTGTGCGTGAGATCGTGCGGGAGGCGGATTCAAGCGTACCCGTCACCAACGTGGTCACACAGGCTGCGGAAATCGACCGGACGATCGGCCGGGAAGTCACGTTCGCGAAACTATGCACGGGTTTCGCGGTGCTGGCTCTGCTGATGGCGTGCGTGGGACTCTACGGAACGATGTCGTACAATGTCGCGCGGCAGGTCGGCGAGATCGGAATCCGTATGGCGCTGGGCGCACCACGCGGCGCGGTGGTGTGGATGGTTCTGCGCCGCGTTCTGCTACTGGCGGCGGTGGGGCTCGCCATCAGCGTGCCTGCCGCGTTAAGCGCGTCCCGGCTGGTCAGATCGTTTCTGTTCGAGACCCAGCCCAACGATCCGGGAACCCTGGTGCTGGCCGGCGCCGTCCTGGTAAGTGCCGCGCTTCTCGCCGGCTATGCGCCGGCCAGGCGAGCCTCCCGAATTGATCCGCTGGCCGCTCTGCGGCACGAATAGGATATAGCCCTTCGTGCCGACGAAGGATGAAACGGTTCCGCCCTTAGCGCATATTTGGCAGCGCGCGGCCGGCGGTTGGCGGAACGGGACGTTACGACCAGGTGGATGGCCGGAACGTAGGGCGTTATGGGGAGTAATCGCTTCTACAGAAGGTCTGTGAATTGGTCGACCGTCAGGTGGCAATCACGAAGTATCTTGTGAAGCAGACCGGGGCCGATGGTCTCGGCAGAGTGCGCAGGCACAACCGTCGTACGGCCAACCTCGTGGCGCAGGAAATGGCTGCCTCTGATGCGGACAACAGAGAAACCCGCCTTCCCGAAGGCAGTGATGAGGGTAGGACCGGTGACTCGGGCAGTCCGGCTCATGCCGCGATTGTCACTCGCTGGATGCCAATGAACTCCAAATCCTGCTGCGGCGCACCCTCGACTTCCAAACACAACTCTATGGCTTCACGAATGCGCTCGGTGACCTCGTCGAGGGACCGTGCTTGCGTATGGCAAGCGGGCATTTGCGGAACCGAGGCGACGTAGTAGCCTTCTGCGTCGCGCTCGATGACGACATCGAACTGGCGTGGCATTCAGCGTGTCCTCGCCTTTTATTGTAGACGGCTTTGCGCCGCCCGGAGCCGACGGGTACCTGAACGCCGACCAGCCAACGGCGTTTAGCGGGGCTAATCAGAGCCCGATAGCGGCAACCCGCGTATTAGGATGGATCTATGCTGCGCTATCACGTCGCGTTCTACCTCCCGCACGCGCCCGGCGAAATGGTGGTGGCGGAGGCACTCGACTTTCCCGGTGCAGTGACGCAGGGTTTCGACCTGCCGGACGCACGGCTCATGATTGCAAGCGCGCTCGAAGACCTCGCTCAGGCACTGATCGAGGAGGGAAAGCCGCTCCCTGTACCGTCGGACGACGCGCACGGTCCCGAGGCTGATCTGATTGAACTGGTGCCGCTCTCCGTCCAAGCAGGAACCGCGCTTCGGTGAAACGGCACGAGCTACTGGACCACCTCCGCCGGCATGGATGCACTCTCTCCTGAGAAGGTGGACGTCACTCGATCTTCTCGAATCCGGCGACGGGTGCGAAAGCTCCGGTGCCGCGCCACGCAGAAATCGATATCGCCTGGCCCGGAAGATCTGCGATTAACTCGGCATTCCGCCGATACGTTGATGCAGGCGCGTTATGGGGAGTAATCCGCCGCAACCGAACATGTGCTGGCTTCAATCCCCTATATCCGAGTAGCGCGTGATCCGGGCGGAGCCCCGGACCGAACTGGCTGATCAACGGAACGGCGACTACTGGTCAAGTGGATTGCTTCAGGCTAGCGGCAATCTGAGCTGGGATGCGCAGGTGTACCCTGCTCTGCCCCTGATGACTTGCCGGACTATCGGTTTGACGCGGGCCCAGTTGAATATGATTTTCACGGGTTCGGGAAGTCCCTGAGGCTCATGGTTCCCTTACCGGCCCCGCCGCAAGCTCCTCCCAGTTGGTGATGACGTTCAGCGTGGGCAAGGCAGCCTCGGGCAGAATTTTTGTCAGGAAACGCTGGCCGTCCGCGGAGGGACTATAGCTGAAGAGGTTGGCTTCCGGAATGATATGCTTCGATTGCAGGTCGAACAGAGCCTCGGGAACTCCGGCCTGGAGCGGTCCACCTGGGCGCGATCGCACTGAAACTGCCGTTAATCCCGACTTACTCAGATAATAGAGTTCTTTTCCATCGGCACGCCAGCGCGGTTCGCTCCCGCCGCTGTTCGATATCCTCGTGGTTGCGCTGCCGGAGGGAAACGGGCGAATGTAGACCTCGTATTGTCCGGATTCATTCGAAACATAGGCGACCCAGTGTCCATCCGGCGAGAACTGCCCCTGGCTCTCGTTGAACCCGGTCTTGAGAAACGCCACCACACCGCCCGGCTTGCCGGAGGTGTCCAGCGGGAGATACCAGATATCTCCCCGAGTCTTCGGATCGAGGTCCGTATAGAGCAGATATTTCCCATCGCGCGACCAATCGGAGGGTGTAACCCGGTGACCGGTTTGGAGCAGGAGCTGCTCCGGGCCCCCGCTGGCATTCTTCACGTACAGGCTCTGCGGACCGGAAAATGCGATCCGGCTGCCGTCCGGCGACCAGACAGGCGCCCCCCCAAAAGGAGGGAGAGTGAAGCGGGTTTCCACATCACGGGCCAAATCCCGTAGCCAAAGTCCCGAGCGGGAGCTGCTCCGCGGGTACTCCCGCGCGACGGCCTTCTGATCCGGAGAAAGAGCGACTCCGTTCTGCTCTACTAGTGGGCCGACTTTCCCCAATTCCTTTCCGGATCGATCCACCCAGGTGAGTTGGGTCTCATTTCGGGAAGGTCCACCCAGGTAAACCAATATGCCGTTTTCCGCAACCGACGCGGCCACTTGATCCGGAGTCGAGGTGTGGGCAAGCTGAAGCGCGACCGAAAAGGGATCCCCAGCCAGTTGGAGAGTATCTAGCTTGAACGGCTGCGCCATCAGTGCATTCTCCCGCCGGAACAGAAGAAAATCATGGCTTGCGCCCTTCCGCCGCGGAGCGAGAAAAGCGCTGCTCATGTCCGGCAGGAGTTTGCGACTCGCAGGCTGACTCAGCGCGCCGAGGTACACTCCCGATTTGCTTTGATCCGGGCCCTGGGCCAAATACAGAAAGTGCTTGCCGTCGGGAAGGAACGCGGGCAAAAGGTGACGCACGCCGGGCTCAGCTTGCGTGACCGGCGAGGGGACACCGCCGCCCGCGTTAACGCGCTGGATCGGGCCGCTATCGGCCCCGAAGAGAATCACTCCCTCACGGTTCCAAGTTCCCCCGCCGCCAGTGCCGGCTTCGCAGAGAACGGTCGCCGGACCACCGCTGGCCGCTACGATCTTCAGTTTTCCGTCGGCAAAAAATCCAAAGGAGCGGCTATCCGGGGACCAGAACGGGTGCCTTGCGTTGTCGGTATTTGCGACAGACCGCAGTTGCAGGGAATCGAGGGCGCGAACCCAAAGCCCACTGCTATTCCCTGAGTTGCCGACCATCGCCACCGTGCGCCCATCGGGGGACAAGGCAACATACTCAACTGCAAATTTACCCGGAAGCGGCACCGACAGGTGCAGGGCAACCTTCGCGGGAGGCTCCTTGCGGAGGTGGAGGAAAGGCGCCGCGGCGGCCAGCAGGATTGCCAGCGCAGCGAGAACCCAGGGGAGCCTCGCGGCGCGAACTGGCGCTGACGGTGGGACTTCAGCGTCACCCGCATTCTCAAGCACGATGCGTGCCTCGCCGATGTCGCGCAACCGGTTCCTTACATTGCGGTCCAGGCAACGTTTCAGCAGGCCGCGAATAGCGGACGGGGTATCGCGCGGCAACTTATCGAAGTCGATCGGGCCGCGCAATACGTCCGCCAGCGTGTGCGAAATGGTCTCGCCGTCGAACAAGCGCTTGCCGGTTAGCATCTCAAAGAGCACCACGCCAAACGACCAGATATCCGCCCGGCGGTCCACTGGTTTGCCGCTGGCCTGCTCCGGGCTCATGTACGCGGCCGTGCCCATAATGATCCCGTCCTGCGTCGCGCGCATGGTGAGCGTGGGGGAGTTCACCGGATCGCCGGCATTAGAGGCCGGGTCCTGCGCGACTGCCGCCAACCCAAAATCGAGTACCTTGACGACCCCGTCGGGCGTCACCATGACGTTGCCCGTCTTCAGATCCCGATGCACGACCCCTTTTTCATGCGCCGCTTCCAGCGCCTCGGCAATTTGCATTGCATAGTTCACAGCGGTGGCCGGCGGCAGGGGTCCTTTGAGGGTTTCGCCGGTAACGAGCTCCATCACCAGGGCGCGCTCTTCGATGCCATAGATCTGCGCGATGTTGGGATGGTTCAGCGATGCCAGCACCTTGGCTTCACGCTCAAACCGCGCCAGGCGGTCCGGGTCCTGAGCGAGGGCTGCAGGAAGAACCTTCACCGCCACTTCGCGGCCTAGCTTCGTATCCTTCGCCCTGTACACCTCGCCCATGCCGCCCGCGCCGATGGGCGCCAGGATTTGGTAGGGCCCGAGTTTGTCGCCTGCCGTGAGCAGCATGTGATCGATTCAGTTCAGTTTAACGGACCGAGAGCCGGATATGGAATGAATCACGCGCCGCCGGAAGTTGGGCGCGCACAGATGCTCCGTCCGGATTGTCGGCGACTCGTACACGGCTCCGGATTAAGAACGGCAAGTCGCCCAGCATCAGGGGAACGCATGCGGACTGCCGCCTGTCCGGAAAACGCGCAGACCGCGGTTTTGCCCGGTATAGTGCCAACCGCCGGTTTCGCAAAGGCAAAAAATCAAGCCCATCCACCCACGCCCCCACGCGCTTGCGAATCTCCCGCCAATCCCTCCACAATAAGACGTGTACCTCTCCCTGAATCCCACCATCGTCTCCGGCCGCGTCGGCTGGCCCGATTTCGCCCGCCTGGCCGCCAAAGTCGGCTTCCCGGGCGTGGACGTGGATCTCGGCGCCGCCATAAAAGCCGGCCTCCCCGCCACCAATGCCCTCCTCGCCGAGCTGAAAATCAAGCCCGCCGCCGTCAACCTGCCCGTCGAATTCCGCAAGGACGATGCCGCCTTCCGGCACGACCTCGAGCGCCTCGGCGATCGATCCTCTTTCGCCGCCGCTATCGGCTGCCCCCGCATGGTCACCTGGATCATGCCCTCCAACAAAACCCCCAAAGCTGAGCTGCGTCCGGTCTATCTGAAACGCTTCCGCGCCATTGCCGACGTGCTGGCCCGCTCCCACGTCCGGCTCGGCCTGGAGTTCCTCGGCCCCCTGCACCTGCGCCGCATGGAGCCCTACGAGTTCATCTGGCGCATGCCCGATATGCTCGCCTTCGCCATCGAGTGCGGTGCCAATGTGGGTCTGCTTTTGGACGTGTGGCACTGGCACCACGCCGGCGCCACCACCGGCGATATCCTCCAGGCCGGCAAGGACCGCATCGTCCACGTGCACTTCAACGACGCCCCTAACCTGCCGCCCGAGCAGATCCGCGACGACCAGCGCCTCATGCCCGGCGAAGGTGTCATCGACCTGGTGGGCTTCCTCCATGCCCTAAAGAAAATCGGCTATGCCGACGCTCTCAGCGTCGAAGTCTTCGGCCGCGGCCTGAAGGATATGACGCCCGAAGCCGCGGCCCGCCTGGCCCTCGATAAATCCAGCGCCGTCATGCAGAAAGCCGGTGTAGCCTGAGCCGATGCTGGAACACCTGCTGACCGAACAGATCAATCCCGCCTCCGCCGACATCGACGGTCAGCCCGTGGCGGGCATCCTGGAAATCATGAATGCCGAGGACCGCCAGGTGGCCGCCGCCGTGGCCCGCGAGATTCCGGCCATCGCCCGCGCCGTCGATGCGGTCGTCGCCGCCATCCGCCAGGGCGGGCGTCTCTTCTACATCGGCGCCGGCACCAGCGGACGCCTCGGCGTCCTGGACGCCTCCGAGTGCGCGCCCACCTTCAACGCCGATCCCGAAACCGTGCAAGGCATCATCGCGGGCGGGGAAGCGGCCCTGACCCACGCCGCCGAGGCCACCGAGGACGATCCCGGCATCGGCGCGCGCGACCTCGCGGCCCGCGGCTTCACGGCCCGCGACGTCCTGATCGGGATCGCCGCCAGCGGTCGCACGCCCTACGTGCTGGGCGCCGTGGCCGAAGCCCGCCGCCTGGGCGCCGTCACCGCCGGCATAAGCTGTACCCCCGATTCGGAATTGGCCCGCGCCGTGCACATTGCCATTACGCCGTTGACCGGCCCGGAAGTGGTGGCCGGCTCCACCCGCCTGAAAGCGGGCACGGCCACCAAAATGGTCCTCAACATGATCACTACCGCCGCCTTCATCCGCCTGGGCTACGTTTACGGCAACCTGATGGTCAACGTCCAGCCCAAGAACGCCAAGCTGCGCGACCGCGCCTGCCGCATCATCGCGCGCGCCGCCGCAGTGAGCTATGAGAAAGCCGAAGAGCTCCTCACCGCCGCCGGCGACAACGTGCGCGCCGCCATCGAATTGGCCAAACCGCGATGAAGGCAGCCCGACGAAGGTAACCCTATGGATAAATTCGTAATCAAAGGCGGCCCGCGCCTGCAGGGCCAGATCCCCGTCAGCGGATCCAAGAACTCCGCCCTGCCGGCCCTCGCGGCGGCTCTCCTCACCGCCGAACCGGTCACCCTGCGCCGCATCCCGCGGGTGCGCGACATACGCACCATGCAGCGCCTGCTGGTCGATATCGGCAGCCAGGCCGAGGCCGGCGCCGATTCCGTCCGCCTGCACACCCCGCGCATCGTCTCGTCCGAAGCCCCCTACGAGCTGGTCAAAACCATGCGCGCCTCCAGCCTGGTCCTGGGACCGCTGGTCGCCCGCACCGGCCGCGCCCGCGTCTCGCTCCCCGGCGGCTGCGCCATCGGCGCCCGCCCCATCAACCTGCACCTGCTCGGCCTCGAACAGCTCGGCGCGCGCATCAAGCAGGCTCACGGCTACATCGAAGCCGAGGCCGCCGAGGGCCTTCGCGGCGCCCTCATCCACTTCGACCGCATCACTGTCACGGGCACCGAGGACCTCATCATGGCCGCTGTCCTGGCCCGCGGCGACACCATCCTGCGCAACGCCGCCCGCGAGCCGGAAGTCACCGACCTCTGCGCCCTGCTCTCCAAAATGGGCGCGCAGATCGAAGGCGCCGGTACCTCCACCATCCAGATCCACGGCGTCGCTTCGCTCCACGGCGCCGACCACACCATCATCAGCGACCGCATCGAAGCCGGCACTTTCCTGATCGCCGGCGCCATCACGGGCGGCGACCTCACGATTACCGGCTGCGTACCCGAGCACGTCAGCGCCCTGGTCGCCAAGCTTTTGCAGGCCGGCGCCGAGATCGCCCAGCCGGACCCCGCCTCGCTCCGCATCGCCGCTCCCAGGCGCCTCCGCTCCGTGGACGTGACCACCGAAGAGTACCCCGGCTTCGCCACCGACCTGCAGGCCCAATACATGGCCCTCATGACCCAGGCGCACGGCATCGCCATGGTGGTCGAAACGATCTTCGAAAACCGTTTCATGCACGCCCAGGAACTGGCCCGCATGGGCGCCAACATCCGCCTGGAAGGCCGTCAGGCCATCGTTGCCGGACCCTCCGAATTGACCGGGGCCAGCGTCATCGCCTCCGACCTTCGCGCCAGCGCTTCGCTGGTCGTCGCCGGACTGGCCGCCCGCGGCGAAACCGTCATCGACCGCGTCTACCACATCGACCGCGGTTATGAGAAAATCGAGGCAAAGCTGGCGCAGGTCGGCGCCGAAATCCGCAGAGTGGAGTGAGCATGGTTCATAGCCCAGGTTTCCTGGACCTTGTCAACGACGCCAAATCCCGCATCCGGCAGATCGATATCGACGGCTACCGCAACATGCAGGCGGCCGCCGAGCCCCACCTGCTGGTGGACGTGCGCGAGGAACATGAGTGGGCTGCCGGTCACGCCGCCGGCGCCGTCCACCTGGGCAAAGGGATCATCGAGCGCGACATCGAAACCAAGGTGCCCGACAAGAATACCAGCCTGATCCTTTATTGTGGCGGCGGCTACCGCTCCGCCCTGGTGGCCGACAATCTGCGCAAGATGGGCTACCGCAACCCCATCTCGCTCGATGGCGGCTGGCGCGCCTGGCAGCAAGCCGGCCTTCCCGTCGAAAAATGACCCCGGAAGCCCCCGTCTGCTTCGCCTGCCTCGCCGACTGGCTCGCCTGGCTGGAGCGCCATCACACCAGCTCGTCCGGCGTCTGGCTTCGTTTCGCCAAAAAAGGCTCCGCTCTCCAATCCGTCACCTATACCGAAGCCCTGGAGGCCGCCCTCTGCTTCGGTTGGATCGACGCCCAGAAGAAACCCGAATCCGACGCCGCCTGGCTCCAGCGCTTCACTCGCCGCCTGCCGCGCAGCATCTGGTCCAAGCGTAACCGCGAAACCGCCCTCGCCCTGATCGCCGCCGGACGCATGCAGCCCGCCGGCCTGGCCGCCGTCGAGAGCGCCCAGGCTGACGGACGCTGGGACTCCGCCTACGACTCTCCGGCTACCGCCGCCGTCCCCGACGACTTCGCCGCCGCCCTCGCCAGGAACCGCCGCGCCCAGGCATTCTTCGCCGCTCTCGACAAGGCCAACCGCTACGCCGTCCTCTTCCGCCTGCAGACCGCCCGGCGCCCCGAAACTCGCGCCCGCCGCATCCGCCAGTTCGTGGACATGTTGAGCCGCGGCGAAAAGCTCCACTGAGCCGCTCACCGCGACGACAGCACGATCTGGTTGTCTTCCGAATCCTTCATCACCGCGAAGGTCCCCCAGGGCTGCTTCTGCGGCGGACCGGCGAACTCCACGCCCCGGCTCGTCAGCTCCGCATAGGTCTTCTCGATGTCGTCCACTTCCCACGACGTGTTCACGAACGTGCCCACGCGGTCTTCGTGGCCCTCCGGCGTGAACAGCGCCACCCCCGTCTCGGCGCCCGGAATCGACAGCTCGATCCACCGCTGCTTCTCCGTGAACTCCTGGTCGGTGAGCACCCGCAGCCCCAGCTTCTCCGTGTAGAACCGCAACGCCCGGTCTTGGTCCCCCACCAGGATGCCCAGAAACTTGATTCGTTTGATCATACAGCCCAAGCATGCCAAGCCCGCCCGGCCCAAAGCAATACCACCGCCGCGAATCGCGGCAACCGTTGCTATAGTCTCTATTTCTATAGCATGAAGATCGATCCCTACCTCACGGACACTCTGATGCGCGACTTGGTGGCCCACAGTCACTCCAGCGCGGCCTTTCTGGTCTATTTGCAGCTTTACCGCCACACCCACGGCGCCGGCCGCGAATCGGCGGCCTGGAGCCACCAGGCGCTCGCCGAATCCACCGGCCTTTCCAAGCGCTCGGTCCAGACCGCCCTCGCCCACCTGATCGGCCGCCGCCTCATCCGCCGGCGCAAATCCCGTCCCACCGCCGTCCCCGTCTACACCGTACTCACGCCCTGGATCCGCAAACCCCGCCCGGCCGCGTGAACCCGGCAGATTGTCAGGGTTGAGTCTACCGTAAGGTCCATACGCCCGTCGCCGTTGAAATGCGCGGCAATCATGGCGGTACAATCGCCGATGTTATTCGGTGAGCAGACACAAGAAAATCGCAATCGCGGCAGCCCGTTCGTCAGAGGCCTGACTGCAATGCCGCTGCAGTCCATCTCAGCCGCCCCACCAACCGCGCTAGATCGCTTCTTTCGGACGTCTGATCCGGTCGGCGCGTCTCAAAACGTAGGCGCGCAGATGCCTTATTCCCCGATTGATGGCGAGGCCGATAGCTGCTTTGGTAATGTTCCGGCCCCGGCGGTTTCATTTCTGTCTCAACTTCGCAGCTTCTTCCGGCTTGCCGCAAGCTTCGTAATCTTCGACGAGCCATTGACGGGCGCGGTCGAGGTAATGGCGATCGATGGCTTCTATTTGGTCTTTCGCCAGCAGCATTCCCTGGTAGCCTTCCACCAGCAGCGGTTCCGCCTCTGCGCACTTGTTCTGCCGCGCCAGGCTGACGCCCAGCAGGCTCCTCCAGTATGCCGGCTCCCACGTGCCGGACCTTGGCCCCTCGCCTGCGAGCGCTTCCCGAAGCACCTTCTCCGCTTCCTCGTATCGTTTCTGCTGGTATCGGACTTCACCCAGGCGGCCCAGGACCAACGCGGTTTGCGGATCCTTGGGGCCCGCTGTGCGCCGCCGAATTTCCAGAAGTCTGGCGAGCAGCATCTCGGCGTCCGCATATTTCCCTTCCAGCTCGTAGGTTTCTTCGAGGGCTTGCATCACCCGCCGCGTGTACGGAGACTCCCGACCCATGAAGTGTTCCTCCGCAGCTGCCAGTTCGGCTAATAGCGGTTCACTCAGCGCCAACTTGCCTTCCCGCCGATACACCTGGGCCAAGTCCCAAATGGATAACCGCGTCCGCGGATGGTCGTTGCCCAGCACGCGGCGCCGCGCTTGCAGCACTTCGACCAGGATCGTCTCGGCTTCGGGCAGTTTACCCTGAAATTGGTATACCGAAGCGAGGCTGCGCGCGGCGGTCAAGGTCTCGGGATTCTCGTCGCCGAGCAGCTTACGAAAACCGCTTTCCGCGGCGGCCAGCAGCGGTTCGGCTAGGGCGTACCGCCGCTGGGTCAGATAGAGGACGCCCAGGTTGTTCATAGCGCTCAGCGCGGCGGGAGAGTCGGTGCGGCCCAAACGCCGAAAGCCATCCACCGCGCCGGCCAGGAGCGGTTCGGCTTCCGCGTAATCGCCCCGGTGACGGTAGAGGTCGCCCAGCCGGTCCATCGTGTCCAGGGTGTCGGGTCGCGTGCCCGGCGCCCGGCGTTGCAGCTCCAGGACCTTGGCGTACAGCGGCTCGGCTTCCACAAACCGGTGTTGATAGCGGTAAAGACTCTGCGCCAGAGCCTTCATGGTGGCCAGCGTGAGCGGGTTCTCCTCGCCCAGAGCGCGGCGCCGCAGGTCGAGAGCGCGCCTGAGATGCTGCTCGCCTTGCGGAAACAACCCCAGTTGCGTATAGGCAACCCCGATGGTGTGCCGGATAGAAGCTTCCACCACGGGCTGGTTGGCAAACTTGACCGCGATGCGCGCGGCCGCCCGATCCAGCGCGGTTCGCAGCTTCAGCTCCGGATCGAACGGAACGTCGGGGCGGGCCTGCTCTTCCGGGCCGGCCTGCGCCAGGATATCGTTTCGGAGAAAGTCGTTGACCGCCTCCGCGGTGGCCGCCTCCGCCGCGGCCCGCCGCTTCAGGAACAAGGCGGTGCCGCGATCGTGTTGCGCGCGGGCTTCGGCGCCGATCGCCCGATCCCGCTCCTTGCGCGCGGATTCCTTCTGCACCAATGCCAGCCGTTCGGCTGCGGCTGCCCGGTCGCGCTGCTCGACCGCGGCGCTTTCCGCTTTCCGCGCCCGCACCGCCTCCCGAGTGCTGGCCACCACGCCCGCCGCCAGCACCGCGAAGACGGCGGCCGCCGCCGCCACCAGCGCCTTGTGCCGCCGGGTGAACTTCTGAAGCTGGTACCCCGCGCTGGCCGGCCGCGCCGCGATCGGCTGGTCCGCCAGGTAGCGGCGTATATCGGCCGCCAGGTCCGCCGCCGATGCGTACCGGCGGGCTTTGTCCTTTTCGAGCGCTTTGCCGGCGATGGTGCCGATGTCGCCCCGATACCGGCGGTCGATCGAACCCAGCGGCGCCGGCTCCTCTTCGCGGATGATCGCCACCGCCTCGTGCAGCGGCTTGCGGCCGATGTGGTACGGCAGCTTGCCCGCCAGCAGTTCGTAGGCGATCACGCCCAGCGCGTACACGTCGCTGCGCAGGTCCAGCGCGCCCGGGTCGCCCGCCACCTGCTCCGGGCTCATGTAGGCCAGCGTCCCGACGAGTTGGCCCAGATCCGTCTGACGCGTAGGCTGCGACTCGCTTTCGGTCACCCGCGCCACCCCGAAATCCAGAATTTTGGGCTGGCCGGTTTCGTCCACCAGGATGTTGCCGGGCTTCAGGTCGCGATGGATCACGCCGCGCTGATGCGCGTGATCGGCGGCGTCGCAGATTTTGGCCATCAGCGCCAGGCGCTCGCGGGTATCCAGGTTGTGGGCTTCGGCGTACTCAACCAGGGCTTCCCCGCGGATCAGCTCCATGGCGAAATAGGGCTGCGGTCCGAAGCCGGTGTCGGCGGTGGAAGCTTCGTAGATCTGGGCGATACCGGGATGCTGCAGGCGGCCCAGGGCCTGGGATTCGTGCTGGAAGCGGCGCAGGGTCTCCGGGGTGGCGAAGCCGGGCCGGATGACCTTGAGCGCCACGGTGCGGCGGGGCTGATCCTGCTCGGCTTCGTAGACCACGCCCATGCCGCCCTCGCCCAGCAAGCGGATGATCCGATAACGGCCGATGGCCGAGGCGTGGGGAGCCGCCGCCTGGCGCATGGCGCCGATCGCGGAAGTCGCCAGAAAGCTGTCTTTCTCCGCGTGGGCCAGCAGCGATTCGACCTCCTGCTGGAGCGCGCGGTCGCCGCCGCAGGCCTCTACCAGGAAGGCTGCCCGCCGGCCCTCTTCCACCCGCAGGGCCGCGTGACAGAGCTGGTCGACTCTCCGCCAATGTTCGGGTCCCAAGTTACCTGTCCTTAGTGAGTTCGCGGTGCAGCCAGCCCTTGGCTATCTTCCATTCGCGCAGGGCCGTTTCCTCTGAGATCTGGAGCACCTCGGCGGTTTCCCGGGCAGTGAGACCGCCGAAAAAGCGCAGCTCGACGACCTGGCTCTTGCGCGGGTCCACCGCGGCCAGGGCGGTCAGAGCGTCATCCACGGTGAGCACGTCCGTGCCGGGGCGTCCGGCCACGACCAGGGCCTCCTGAAGACATAGTGTCTGGACATCCCCTCCGCGTTTCAATGCCTGCCGCGCGCGCCCCCAATCCACCAGGATGCGGCGCATGGTGCGCGCGCAAACCGCCATAAAGTGGGCCCGATCCTGCCAGGTGGCCTGCTCCGAGTCCATCAGCCGCAGGTAGGCCTCATGCACTACCGCCGTGGCCTGCAGGGTGTGGTCCGGCCGCTCCTCCGCCATGTAGCCGCGGGCGAGGCGGCGGAGCTGGTCGTAGACCAGCGGCATGAGCTGATCGAGCGCCGACTGGTCGCCTTGGCTCCAGGAGCGGAGCAGTTGAGTGATCTGGTGAGCAGGCGGATGCATCCCCGTCCCGGTATTATCCTGAGAAGACTACCATATTCGGGCGCGCTGTCCAATTCCGGACATCGCAGTCCCGAACCGAACAGCTATTTTGCAGCACCCCAAATGCCGTCAAGCACTTAGCTTGGACCTCCCGTTGCCTGCCCAAATCCGATGCCCACCTTCATGGAAACGACCCGTCGAGGCACGATCGCGGCGACATCCGGACTGGCAGCCGACCTGAGAGCCGGGGCCCGGGCCTTGCGCCAGAGTCCCGGGATGGCCCTGCTCGTCATGGGTACCCTGGGCCTTGGCATTGCCGTCAACACTACCGTCTTCAGTTGGGTGGACAGCGTGCTGCTGCGGCCGATCCCCGGAGCCGCCGAGCCCGGGCAACTGGCCGCGCTGGAACAGGTGCCCACCACCGGGCAGACCCAGGCTTGCGCATATCCCGATTACCGCGATTATCAGAGACAGGCCGACCTGTTTTCCGGCCTCGCGGCCTGGCACTTCCAGGCGTTCATGGTAGGCCAGGGCGCCGGAGCCCGGCGCGTGTACGGCCAGATCGTATCCGCGAATTTCTTTGCGGTCCTGGGCGTGAAACCCGTCGCCGGCCGCGTATTCGCCTATAACGAAGACCGCGACGTGCGCGCGGGCTATCCGCTTGCCGTGATCAGCCACCGGTTGTGGAAAGCGCAGTTCGGCGGTGCGCAGAATGTGCTGGGCACCGCCGTCCGGATAAACGGACATCCGCTCACGATTGTGGGTGTGGCGCCGCCGGATTTCAACGGCTCCATCCCCGGACTGACCCTGGACATGTGGGTTCACTTGAGCATGATCCACGAAATGGGCGGCGTCTACGGCTGGCCGGCTGCTAACCGAAATGCAAAACCGTTGCTGCTGATCGGGCGGCTCAAACCAGGCGTAACCGCGGACGAGGCGAGCGCCCAGGTCCGGACCATAGCGCGCCGCATCGCCGCCCTGTTCCCGGATACCCACCAGGGCGTCAGCGCCAGGGTAGTCCCGATCTGGGAGTCCCAGGCCGGAGCGCAAGGCGTGCTACGCGATCCGCTGCGGATCCTGTTGGCGGTCTCCTGCCTGGTCCTGCTGATCGCCTGTGCCAACGTCGCTAACCTGCTGTTGGCCCGGGCCGTCGCCCGGCAGCGGGAATATGCCGTGCGCCTGGCCATCGGTGCCCGGCCGTCGCGCGTCATACGCGAAGTCATGGCCGGCAGCACGGTGCTGGCCCTGCCCGGTCTGGCCGCGGGTCTGATCATGGCCATGTGGATGGGCCAGGCCCTGACCCGCTTGATGCCGCCGGGCGATCTGCCGCTCGACCGGCTTGCCAATGTGGAGCTGAACGGCCACGTTCTGTTATTCGCTTCGGCGCTGGCCCTGCTGTGTTCCTTGCTCGCCGGCCTCCCCCCGGCTCTTCACGCCAGCCGCACCAATATCGTGAATGCGCTGCACGACTACAGCCGCGGCTCCACGGTTGGAAGACAGAGCCTGCGCGCCCGCCACGTGCTGGTGATGCTTGAAGTGGCGCTGGCTACCGTCGCCGTGGTGGGCGCGGGACTGTTCGAGAGGACTTTCCGGAAGGTGAATGCGATCGACCTCGGTTTCGTACCCGGCGGCGTCCAAAAGGCGGAGCTGTATCTCGCATCGGCCGGCTACGCCGCGTACCAGGAGAAGCTCTTCTGCCGCCGGCTGAAACAGAAGTTGACCGGCATGCCGGGCGTGGAAGCCGCCAGCTACAGCATCGAGACTCCCTTGTTGCAAGGCGGCGACGAGGCCGTGGAAGTGGAAGGCTATACCCCTCGCCGCGGCGAGAGCATGGTGATCCCGCGCAACAACGTCGGGCCGGACTATTTCCGCGTGATGCGCATCCCCCTGCTGGCCGGCAGGGATTTCACCGAGCGCGACGATATGCAGGCCAAGCAGCCGGTGGCTATCGTGAACCAGGCATTCGCGCAGCAGTACTTCGGCGCCGCCGATCCCATCGGCCACCGTATGCGCATCGCGCAGGGCCCCTGGGCCACCATTGTCGGCGTGGCGCGGAACAGTAAGTACGGCGGCCCGCTCGAAAAGCCGCGCCCTTACTACTACGCGCCCTTCCAGCAGTACTTCGGATCGGGCCACAACAACAACTTCTTCGTCCGCAGCAGTCTGGATCCGGCCGCGGCGGAAAAGCAACTGCGTCGTGCCATTGCGGAAATGGAGCCGACCGCCGGCATTGCCCACGTCGAACCGCTTCAGGCCAGCGTGGACGTGGCTATGTACGCGCACTCGGTCGCGGCCCGCCTGATGGCCGTGCTGGGCGTACTGTCATTGTTGTTGGCGGTGGTCGGCCTGTATAGCGTGTTGAGCTACGCGGTGAGCGAGCGCACCCAGGAAATCGGCATTCGGATGGCCCTGGGCGCCGCTCCCTGGAAGGCGGCCCGCCTGGTGCTCGGACATGTGGCGGCCATCACCGGCCCCGGACTGGCGCTGGGGATAGCCTGCGGCGCCGGCGCGGCGGGATGGGCGCAGGGCATGCTCGCGGGCGTCAGCCCGGCCGATCCGGTGGCCCTCGGCGGAGCGGTGATAGTGCTGAGCCTGGTGGCCGTGGTGGCCGGACTGGCTCCCGCGCTGCGCGCCACCCGGGTCTCGCCGGCCGAGGCGCTGCGCAGCCAGTAAACCCGCGACGGCCCGCAATGAGTTAGTCATTTCAGTCCACCTTCGTGGTATGTCAATCCAGAGAGGACCTATTCTTCGGACTTCAATTCGTCCGGAAGCTTGTAGTAAATATGAGGCCGGATCGTGGATGCCGCGGGCGGAGCGAGTTCAGGTTCTCGTTCCCGCTGCGCCGGTTGTATGAACTTCACTTTTCTCAAGGTGTTGTACCGAGTCAAGCCGGACTATTCGGAGGAAGGCCGGATGGCGAGAAATCAGGGAACTGTCGTGCTGCTGGTCCGGGTTGACAAATCGGGCCACCCAAGCGGCATAAAGGTCTCGCGGGCGCTCGGCACCGGCTTGGACGAACAGGCCGTGAGGGCAATAAGACGGTGGCGCTTCAGGCCGGCGACCGATCGCGGCAAGCCAGTCTCGATGGAAACCACCGTGGAGGCGCCGTTGCGCCTACAGCCCTGAAGTACGAGTGAATTCCTGTCCGCCCGCGAACAACGGGTCCCACACCCGGACAATCGGGCAATCTCATCTGATTCAAAACACATACCCGCATTCTGGCCCCCAACCTGTCACATGAATCCACCGCATGAAACTTCTCGACTCGCTCTGGCAGGACACCCGCCTGGCCCTGCGTGTCCTCCGCAAGAGTCCCGCGGCGACGGCCCTTTCGATCCTCTCCCTCACTCTCGGCATCGGACTCACCACCGGCGTTTTCAGCGTCGGCAATGCCCTCCTGCTGCGTCCCTTCTCGTTTGCCCGCCCCAGTGAAGTCTTCCAGGTGAACTCTCTGGGTGACGACGGCAAACCCCTCTATGCCGGCTGGGACGACTATCGCGACATGTCCCGCGCCGCCGCCGGCCTGCTGGATATGGCCGTCTACCAGGGCCGCGGCGTCCTGCTCACCCAGGGCGACGAGACCGGGGCCGTCTCCGCCAACCCGGTCACCCCCAACTACTTCGATTTTCTCGGCGTGCACGCTGCACTCGGCCGCGCCTCCCTCGAAACCGTCGCCGGCCGCCCCGGCATCGTACTCGGCCACCAGTTGTGGGACCGCCGCTTCGGCGCGGATCCCCGCATCGTCGGCCAGACCGTCATCGTCAACGGCAAAGCCCTCACCGTCACCGGCGTGATGCCCGCCACCTTCACCGGCCTGGAGCGCGGCGCCGCCGTGGATACCTGGGTGGCCATGGATACCTGGTTCGACGTGCTGGGCCATACCGAAGAGAAGCAGGGACGCAACGGGCAGTTCGAATTCGTGGTGCGCCTGAAACCGGGCGTCACGCCGCAGCGCGCCGCCGCGCTCCTGGATGCCGCCATCCGCGGTCCGGGCAAGCACAAACCGGCTCCCGCCGGCGCCGCTGGAACCTGGCTCGTGGCCCGATTTGCGCCTGGCTGGAAGAACGGCCTGCTCATGGGCGGCGGACTGGCGCTCGTGCTGGGCCTGGTGCTCTTCGTCGCCTGTGTGAACGTGGCCCAATTGCGCATGGCGCAGGCCGAGACCCGTAAGAAGGAATTCGGTGTCCGCATGGCCCTGGGTGCCGGCCCCGGACGTGTGGCGCGCCTGTTGTTGACCGAGACCGCTCTCGTCAGCGCCGCCGGTGCTTTCCTCGGATTGCTGCTCGCCCGCCAACTGATCGACGGCATCGCCGCGTTCATCGCCAGCGCCGGCGCCTACTCCCACTTCATCGACTTGGGCATGATCCGCATCGATAACGCGGTGCTGGCCTTCACCGTGGCCATGGCCACCCTATCGGTTCTCATGGCCGGACTCGCGCCCGCGCGATACGCCGCCCGCTGGGACGTTTCCAGCATTATTAAGTCCGAGCAGGGCGCCGGTGGCCATGGACGCCGCCAACGCCGCTTCTTCATGGGCGCCCAGGTGGCCATCAGCGTCGCACTCTTCGGCGTGGCGCTGCTGTCGCTCCAAAGCTTGCGCAATGGCGCGGCCATGCATCCCGGCATGGACCCGCAAAAGAACCTGCTCGTGCTCGCGGTGGGACCCGGCTGGGACTCGCGCCAGGCCCTCTGGTGCGAGCAGGCCAGCCAGCGGCTCGCGGGACTCCCCGGCGTCCGCGGCGCCACCTTCGCCCGCCGCCTGCCGCTCACCTTGTCCGGCGGCGGTGCCACCGTGCGCGTCGAGATGCCCGGTGCCGCGCCCCTCGGCGTCGCTTACAATAATGTCGCCGGCAACTACTTCCGCATGATGGGCACCCGCCTGATCGCCGGCCGCGCCATCGATCCCCGCGATCGCGCGGGCAGTCCGCCCGTGGTGGTCGTCTCGCAGAAGTTCGCCCGCCAGGTCTTCGCCGGCCGCGATCCCCTGGGTCAGTGGGTTCCCATCGACGGCATTCCGCGCCAGGTGGTCGGCATCGCCGCGGATGCCCCCTCCGAGTTCCTGCACGAAACCACCCAGCCGTTCCTGTATCTGCCCTTCGCGCAAGGTCCCTGGACCGGCGACATCACCCTCCTGGTCGAAACCGCCGGCGAGCCCGAACGCCTCGCCCGCGCCGTGCGCCACGAGCTGAAACAGTTCGATCCGCGCAGTGTGGTTTACGAAACCATCACCCTCCGCGACGTCATGCGCTTCGCGCTGCTGGGCGACCGCTTCATGGTGATCCTCAGCGCCTCCCTCGGTGTTTTCGGGTTCCTGCTCACCGCCGCCGGACTCTTCGGCGTGATCCAGTACGCCGTCCATTGCCGCACCCGCGAAATCGGCGTACGTACCGCCCTGGGAGCCCGTCCGGACCAGATCCAGACCTTGGTGCTGGGCGAGTCCTTACGCATGACCGCGTGGGGCATCCTGTCGGGGCTCGTCCTGCTGGGCGCCGTGGCCTGGCTAGTGCGATCCCTGGTCCTCGGCGTCGGCCTGCTGAATCCCGCCATCTACCTCGGCAGCGCCGCGGCCGCCGTGGCCCTCGCCTTACTAGCCGGCTGGTGGCCGGCCCGCCGCGCTACCCGCGTCGATCCCATGGCTGCCCTCCGCATCGAGTAGCCGGCCGCCAGCTAAAGCGCCGGTCTCCCGCACCACACATCCCCGGGCTGTGGTGACGAGTTGGCGAAGCCGTACTCGAGCTTTACCCAAGGATCACGGCTTCCTGAGCGAGCGCAGATACTCCCCCACCGCGGCCCGCCCGAAGTGGTTCGCCGCTCCTTCCGCATCGCCGTGATACAAATCGTCCGTGATCTTCGGATCGGCCCCTTTTTGTACGAGCCACTGCACCAGCGCAAGGTGCCCGCACTGCGCGGCCATGTGCAGCGCGGTCACGCCCTGGCCGTGGCTTGCCCCGCCGAAAGTGGCTTTCTGATTGACCGGCGCGCCGTGCTGAATCAACCACTCCGCCGTCTCCCTGCGATTGCGCACCGCGGCCCAGATCAGCGCCGTGCCGCGATAGGGGTCCGCGTCCACGCGGGCGCCCGCCCGCACCAGCCGCGCCAACACCTCCGTGCGGCCGCTCTTCGCCGCCCAGACCAGCGCCTCGTCCAGCACCTCCTGCGGATCGGCCGACGGCTGCCAATCCGGAAACCCGCTGTGCGGCCGGTAGAATCCGCGCGCCGCGCAAGCCTCGTACGTCAGGGCCTTCTCGCCGCGGAAGCATTTCTCCAAAAGGTCTCGATCGCCCAGTCCCGCCGCGGCCCGCAGATTCCCCGGTGCTGCCGAATGCCGGCCCAGCAGATCCGCCACTTCGCGGTGACCCCAGAACAACGCCACGATCAGCGGCGTCCCCCCGGCGCCGTGCGCCTCTGCCGCCAGGTCCGCGCCGCCTTCGATCAGTGCTCCGGCCACCGCGCACTGGTTCGAGTATGCCGCCTGGTGCAGCGGCGTCCAGCCGCGGTCGTTCGGCTCGTTCACCTCCGCACCCGCGCCCAGCAGCGCCTCCACCCGCGCCAGCGCCTGATCGGGACCACCCTTAGCTCCCGTGCTCACCGCCAGGTTCAACAGCGTATTGCCGTTGGTGCCTCGCTCTTGGGCCAGCCGCGGGTGATCTCGCAGCAGCGACCGCAGCGCGGCCCCATCTCCTGATTCCAGTGCCCGGAAGGCCGCCAGAAAAGGTTCGCCCTCCACCGCGTCCGGCGACGACGCCAGCCGGTTCACCCGCCGCACCAGGTCATCCCACGTATCGAACCCGTGCTCCCTGGCATAGACCAGTTGGGCATCGGCTTCGCTGAACGGCGCCTGCAGGATTTCTTCATCCGCGCAACCGCCGAAACGCGGGTGCCATTCCCGAATCTGCTCCAGGGCCGCCGGGCCCGCGGAATTCCGCGTGCGCAGCAGGCCGTGTACCCGCTCCGCGATCCACTGCATGTCGGCCACGAACAGCCGCGTGTGACGCGCCTGCGGCGAAGCCTCCGCGTACTGCTTGAGCTTCGTCCAACTGGCGAACCCCTGCTCACGCGCCACCACGAACTGGGCATCGTGCAGGGCCGCTTCCTGGCGCACGCTCGCGTCATCCGCATTCGCCCACCGCAGATGCCTGCCGCGCAGCCGGGCCAGTGCCTCCGGACTTCCCGCGCGAATCGCCCGCAACAGTTCGCGCGCCTGCTTCTTCTGTTGTTCCAGATTCAAGACCGCCTCCTTCGTGTGCCTGGTCCGCATGACAGGCGAAAGAGGGTCATCGGTAAGAATGAACCCCAGCCGGATGCAGGTGGGCGCAGCCCTTTTCGCGGACGGAACACGCCCTGCGCGCGTCTCGCATCAGTTTACCAGGAAAAATGGTACAAGGCGTCCTCCCCAAAATGGATCTTCCGCGGCCGCCCAAACTCGCCTAAGCTGAACTGTACTTGGAAGCGGCGCCAACCCCGGAGGGGTGTCGGGCGAGGCGCCTTGTACCCAGGGAGGTCGGTATCTTCTCCGTTCCGCCGCAGGTTCTGTGGCCCTACGCCGCGGCAATTCTATCCTCGTCCGTTACCGTCGCCGCTTCCTGGAAGCCGGTCGCCCAGTCCTCGGGCCTCGACCGCCTTCGCGCCCTCGCGCCCGCCGCGTTCGGGATCCCACTCGTCACCTTCGGCGCCGAGCATTTCGCCTCCGCCCGCGACATCATGCGCCTGGTGCCGCGCTGGATGCCCGCCCACCTGTTCTGGACCTACTTCGTCGGCGTGGCCCTCATCGCCTCCGGCTTCAGCCTCATCCTCGGCATCAAACGGCGGCTCTCCGCCGCCTGCCTGGGCATTATGTTCTTCCTGTTCGTGGCGCTGATGGAACTTCCTAACGCCATCCGCCAGGCTCTCGGCGCACACTTTGCCTCATCGCCGGGACAGCGAATTATGTGGACGGTTGCCGGCCGTGAAATCGTCTTCGGCTGCGGGGCATTTGTGTTGGCCCTCTCGACGTCTCACGGGATTCGTCGCGCGACGATGGAGCGCTGGCTGGCCCGATCGATTGCCCTCATCGCCCTGCTCTACGGCCTCGTCCATTTTTGGTACCCGCGCTTTGCTCCCGGAGTTCCGCTGGAGAAAAGGAATCCGGACTGGATGCCCGGAGGTCCGGCCTGGGGATTCGTTACCGGATCGCTGCTGATCCTCGGCGCCCTCGCCATGCTGGGCCGCGACTCGACCCGCCGGTCGGCGGCCACGGCCCTCGGCGCGGCGCTCGTGCTGCTCGTGGCCGTCTTCTATGTGCCTATCATGCTGGTTCAGCCCAACCTCGAAACGCTGAACTACGTAGCCGATACTCTACTGTTCGCCGCCAGCATTTTGATCTGCGCCGGGCCGCCGGCCGCACGCGCTATGACCGCGCCGATAAGCGGCATACCGAAGAAGGCGGCATAACCTGTTGTGCTAATCTTCGAGACATGAGAATCCTCGCTCTGGGCGTGCTCCTGGTTACCGCCTGCTGCGCCGTAGCCGGTGCGCAGCAGCCGTCTGCTCCGGCTTCTACGACGCAGGCGGCTAGCCCGAAGACTTGGTTTGTCCGCCTCATTCCTTCTCGCGCCACCTTCCTCCAGGACATGACGCCTGCGGAGCGCAAGGTGATGGAAGAGCACTTTGTCTACTGGAAGGACCTGTACGCTAAAGGTGTCTGTCTCTTTGGCGGTCCGGTGCTCGATCCCAAAGGGCCGTTCGGCGTGCTGGTGATCGCGGCCGATACCGAGGAACACGCCCGGGCACTCGCAGCGGCCGATCCCAGCGTCAAAGCGGGCATCAACCGGATCGAAGTAGCTGTGATGCAAGTCGCCTTTCCGCCGAACCGCAAGGAGTAGCCGGCTGTGGCCGGGGGATAGAGCGGAACACCATCGGCCCGCATTTCCAGGATCGCTCTGCACTGGACCGCCCGCGACACCAGACTGGCGATTACCGCGCTGATTGGCTTCGGAACAAAAGACTCCCGATGTGCGTAGCTGTCTGATGGGATGTGGCCGTTTCGCCACCTGTCCATCCGGGCCTGGCCTCGGGGCGGCCCCCGCACTAAAAGAGGCGAGAAAGGCCATCCCGTGCCAACCGAATCCAGGAAGGTCCTCATCATCGGCGGAGGCATCGCCGGCCTCTGTGCGGCCGTCTATGCCCGCCAGAGCGGTTACCAGGCCGAAGTTCTGGAGATGAACGACGTGCCCGGCGGCCTGGCCATGAGTTGGCGGCGCGGCGCCTACACCTTCGAGACCTGCCTCCACTGGCTCGCCGGCTCCCGGTCCGGCGGCGAGTTCCACAACTACTGGCAGGAACTCTTCGACATCTCCCAGCTTCGCTTTGTCGATCCCGACGAGATGATCCGCATTGAGAACGAGCAGGGCGACAGCCTGTCCATGTCCACCGATCTCAACCGTCTGGAAGCCACGCTGCTGGAGCGCGCACCCGCCGACGCCAAATCCATCCGCGCCTTTATCGGAGCCGCTCGCCGCCTGGCGGGCTTCCGCCTGTTTCTCACCGGGCAGGGGTGGGCCGTCAACACGGCCGTCCTGTTCCACGATCTGCCGATATTCTTCACGCTCGGCCGCCTGAACAAAATCACGTGCGAGCAGTACGGCGCCCGCTTCCAGGACCCCCTGCTGCGCGCGTTCTTCGGCAGCGGTGAACTGGGCCGGCTCTCTGCCATCGCGCTGGTCTGGTCTCTGGCGTGGATGAGTGACCGGAATGCCGGCTATGCCATCGGCGGCGCGCAGTCGATCATCCGTCCTATTGAAAGACGCATCCATGAACTCGGCGGCGCCATCCGTTATGGCGCTCGGGTCGTGCGGATTCTGGTCGAAAACGGTGCCGCCGTGGGCGTCCAGCTTGACGGCGGCGAGACCCTCCACGGAGACTGGGTCATCTCCGCGGCGGACGGCCACGCCACCCTGAACGATATGCTCGGCGGCGCCTTCACCAGCCCGCGGCTCAAGGCCGCTTACGAAAACAACCCGCTCTTTCCCTCCTACCTCCAGGTCTCTCTCGGCGTGGCCATGGACCTCGGCCACTTGCCTCACCATCTCACCCGCATCCTCGACTCCCGTTTGTACGTCGACCCGCAAGCCACCCTCGATCGTCTCGCCTTCCGCTTCTTCCACTTCGATCCCACCTTCGCGCCACCCGGCAAGACCGCTGTCACCTGCTTCCTGCCGACCGGCAACTACGTATACTGGCGCGATCTGCGGAAGAATGACTTCCGCGCCTACTGTTCGGAAAAACACCGCGTCGCGGAAGCCGTGATTGAAGTTCTCGAGCGGCGTGTCCCCGGCATCCGGGCCGCCATCGAGACTGTCGACGTCTCCACCCCGGCCACCGTCCTCCGCTATACGGGCAATTGGAAAGGGAGCATGGAGGGCTGGCTCTTAGCGCCCGGTGTCGGACTCCGTGCACTGCCCAACAAACTCCCAGGCTTGCGCCGCTTCCGCATGGTCGGGCAGTGGGTTTCCCCCGGCGGCGGCCTGCCTTGCGGGCCAATCACCGCGCGCGCCGCTGTCGAGGACATCTGCCGCGAGGACCGTGTCCGCTTCACCCCAGGCGGACCGTAGCGAGCGCCTCCCGCAAGAAAGGCCCGGTCGCACGGCGCGGCGCTGCCTGCCTCCAATACTGTCGGCGCCGGCTAGGGCGCGGTCCGGGTGGGCTCGAGTTCGGCGAGGGCGTTTTCAAAGTACGTGCCCCCTGCGCCGCCGCTCGTCAGATGAGCGCGGATGTTGGCGATCAGGCGCGTGCGGATTCGATCGGCCTGCGGAAAGTCTTCGTGCGTCCAGAAGCGCTTGGCGGCGTCGAAAAAGCCTAGCCGGCAGAGGAACGAGACCCCCCAACTGGTCTCTTCCTCCAGCGAGTCGCTCGATTCAGGGTCGGGTACGAACGAGCCGTCCGGCCGGAGCGAATTCTTCAGGCACCAATCCAGCATCTTGCCGATCTCCGCGGCGGCGGCCTGGCGCTGCGGTTCGCTCATGTCCCGCCAGCCGAGCGAGAACAGCTTCACCACATCCATGTTGTTGTGGTTGGTATAGCGTCCATGCTCGAGCCATCCGATGGGGTAATACAGGTCTTTGACGGCAAGTAGATGCGCCATCGCGGCGCCCAGCGCCGGCCGCGGCTCGGGCAGGTAGCTGAGGACATGGAAGGTGATGCTGAGGTCGTCGATGAAGACCTCGCCGCCGCCGCGCACGTATCGCTCGCCCCACCAGCCGGTGCGCGGATTGCGCAGGTCGTGGAGGAGCGCATCCAGCAGAACCTGTTTCAAACCGCGCCGCCATGCGTAGTAGGCGGGCTGGCCGCGCAGGATCAGCCGCGTGAGATGAGATAGCGATTCATTCAACTCGCGCCGGTGATCGATTCCGGCGGCCGGAATGTCGGAGCGGGCGATTTGGGTGAGATAGGCGCGCAGTCGCTGGGGCGAGTTCACGCGGTCCAGTAGTGCGAGCTTGTAACGCGGATGTTCACCGGCGTTCGATGGTCTGCTGAGATGGTCGTAGGTAGCATTGAGCTTGAAGAACCATTCTTCGTGGCAGCGGCCCCAGCTCCCGTCGGTGGGGTCCTGGCTCTCGGACTGGGTTTCGAGCGAGGGATCAGCCAGTACGCGCTCCAGTTCGTCCAGCCGCGCGCGGATCCGTTCCGGGTCCATGACGTAGCCCCGCAGCCATTCCGCTTCGGCCAGGATTTCGTGCGAGCAGCCGGTCTTCTCCCCGGCGGCCTCGCGCGCCGCGACGCGCGCCGAGAGTCGGTCCATCCGCTCGGCCTGGCTTCGGTAGAGGGTTGTCGCCGCCGGTCCGCGGCGCAACAGGTACCCTTTCAGTTCCCGCCGGCGTATCTCGTAGGCATGTTGGTCGACGGCCGGGATGACTCCGCCCACGGCCGCGGTTGGCTGCGCGGATGCCGCGGTCACCGCCGCCAGCGAAAGCGGAAGCAGCGCTGAGAGAAATCTCGCCACCGCCTCATTGAATCACGCTTTCCAACTTTCGTATTGAACCCGCCAGTTACTCCTGGCCGAAACCGCCTTCGCGGACCCGGGCCGTCATAACCAGCCGAAAAGCCGTTTCGCAACACCCCTATCCGTTCCACAACATTTCCGCGGACATCGCCGGCGCTCGCGGTTAGATTTGGACCATGCGAACTCGACAGCGTACCTTGCACTTGATGCTGCTGGTTGCCGGTGTGTCCACGGGCACGTTATGGTCAGCTAGCGATCCCTTCGTAGGCAAATGGAAGGTGAACCCGTCCAAATGCAGGCTCACCGACGAAATGAAGGTTGCGGCCGCAGGTCCAAACAAATACGCCATCACATTTGGCCCCGGCGCAGTCGACACAATCGCGGCCGACGGAACTGATCAGCCGGCTTTGCAGGGGACTACCCTGTCCATCACCGTGGACGGACCTCACAACTGGAAGGTAGTTCGGAAGCGGGGCGGCCGCACGCTCGTCACGGGGAATTGGACGCTTTCCGCAGACGGTAAGACGCTCGACGATGACTTTACTGCTTACCAGCCAGGCGGATCGACAATTAAATTGCACTACGTGTACCAGCGGACCGCGGGCAGCTCAGGATTCACGGGCACATGGGATAGCATGACCGCGGACGTGGACTCGTCGATGAAGCTGGAGATCCAGCCATACCAGGCAGATGGCCTGACATTTATGGGGCCCGCTAGGGGAATGAGTGGAGACTTCAAATTCGACGGAAGCGATCATCCGAACCCGCATGCGGGTGCGGGCTATGCGTCTTCGGCCCGCCGCATCGGCGCGCGCAGTGTCGAAATCGAAGACAAATTCCAGGGTAAAATCAGGGACACCCGGCAGGTGGAGGTTTCTACGGATCTGAAGAGTTTGACGCTTGCTATCCGCATGGCTGGAGAAGACCAGCCCAAAAACGTCTACGCTTTCGATCGGGAGTAGCCTTGCGAGTCCACCCGGCCATTGCATGTTCTAGAATCTTGGGATGAAGAATCGCTGGGCCCCCTGGCTGGGCGCGATCCTGCTTTGGAGTGCGCTCGGGGTGCTGTTTGCCCTGCCGGGGCTTTCGTCCCGCAATTGGAGCCGCACACTCCTTGGATCCCTGGCGCAGTGGTGGTCCTGGGGTTTGGTCACACCTCTGATCCTGTGGATGGACGCGCGCCTTCCCTTCAAAGAGGACCAGCTCGCGAGGCGAATACTTGCGCATTTGCCCGCCAGCGTGATTCTCACCGTCGTGTACTTCTACGTGTTCATCGCCATGGGAGCCTTGTTTGGCCTCGGCGCATCGAGAGCGTTGAAGGATGCACATTTCCTTCCCACCGCGGCCCTCCCGGGACTGCTGTGGAGCTGGCTTGTCTACTGGGTCATCTTCGGTGTGCACCAGACTTTCCGCTACCGCCAATACTATCTGGCCGGCGCACTGCGCCTGGAGCGGATGGAGCGTAACCTTTCCGAAGCACGCCTGAATTCGCTGCGCATGCAGTTGGACCCGCATTTCCTCTTCAATGCGCTCAACACCATCTCATCGCAAGTGGAGCGCGATCCCCGGCTGGCGCGCACCATGATCGAGCACTTGGGCGATCTGCTTCGCCTCTCGCTCGATGCGCGGGACCGGCAGGAGATTCCGCTTGCCGAGGAGCTCGCCTTTCTCGACCACTATGTCGCCATCCAGAAGATTCGTTTTGCCGAAAACCTGCGCATCGAAATACGCGTCGCTCCCGAAGTGAAGTACGCGCTCGTGCCGTGCCTCATCCTGCAGCCGCTCGTCGAGAATGCCATTCGTCACGGCATCTCGCGGCGAGCCGCTGGCGGGGCCGTCACCGTAACCGCCCTCCGCGCCGCCGACCAGGTGGAGATCCGTGTCGAGGATGACGGGGTTGGATTGCCGCTGGGGTGGACCCTCGAAACCTCCCCGGGCATGGGACTGTCCGTCACCCGCGAACGCATCATCGGGCTCCATCCCCGTGGCGATAGCCGCTTCTCCGTCCAGCCGCGCGACGGTGGTGGAACCGAAGTGCAAATCTCGCTGCCGCTGCGATTTGCAGGAGAACCAGTCCATGGCGCAGCCCGCTGAACGGATGAGAGTTCTGGTGGTGGATGATGAAGCGCCCGCGCGCCAACGCCTGGCCGATCTGCTCGGGAAGGATCCGCAGGTCGGCCGCATTCTGGAAGCAGCAAACGGCAAAGCTGCCGTGGAGATCATCGCGCGCGAGCTGCTGGATCTTGTCTTTCTCGATGTGCAGATGCCCGAATTGGACGGCTTCGAGGTAATTGAGACCGTCGGCGCGGCGGCCATGCCGCTCACTGTTTTTGTTACTGCATACGATCAGCACGCCATCCGCGCCTTCGAGGCGAACGCGCTCGATTATCTGCTGAAGCCGTTCAGCGATGAACGCTGGGAAGCCACGCTGGCTCGCGCCAAGACCCGTCACGATGAGCGCAGCCTCCGCGAATTCGGCCGCAGCGTCTTGCGCGTCCTGGCCACGCGATCCGAGGCCGGCCGCTATCTTGATCGCCTGGTGGTGAAGGGCCGTGGAACCACGCGCTTCGTTCGGGTGGCCGACATCGACTGGATTGAAGGCGCGGGAGTCTATGTGAACCTCCACATAGCCGGCAAAGAGCTACTCTACCGCTCCGCGCTAAACGAGCTCGCCGGTCATCTCGACCCCATGCGATTCGTCCGCGTCCATCGATCTGTCATCGTGAACATAGACAGTATCCTCGAGCTGCAGCCTGTTTCCCACGGCGAATTCGAACTCGTGCTGAAAGACGGCCACCGCTCGCGCGTCAGCAGAACCTACCGCATACAACTGGACAAGCGCCTCGGCCAATCCTTGTGACGGCGAATCCAATCCGCCGCGCGCTGTGGAGCCTGATGCTCCCCGCGTTACGGCCTTTCGGCGCGCAGACGGACCGCTTCCAGCAGGCTGCGCCGTACCATGCCGCTGCCGGGGTAGATCAGGGCCCAATATCGCGCCATCTTCGTCCGCGAGGCCGCATCGCAAGCCGTAATACGCGTTTCGGTGACCACTCGCGACCGGTCATTTCCCACGCCTTCGATCAGAAGATTCGCCGCCACCTTGATGCTCCCCGGCTTTTCCCACCTCCGGAACTCAGCCGCCGTCAGCCGGACGCCGGCATTATTCCACGGCTGTCCGGCCAGGCCGAAGACGAATTCGCGGGGTGTATCGTCCAGCAAAAAAAATCCCGAGCGCGGATTTTTCACCGAATCGATCACCGGGGTGGGAGAGAGCCGCGCGCGGCCGGGCCTGGCACCCAGGGCAACGCTGCGAATGCGCCCGAGAGTTTCCATGACGCCGATGTCTGTCCACGAGACCCGGTCCAGAGCGGTGCGAACGCGGTCCGGAGGCGCTTGGACCACGATCTCGTGGCGCTCGTGGAAATTGTACTCCGGCATGAACGCGTCGAGCCGCGTCGCCGGTGACGGTGTAACGAAAGAGCCGGCCGGCCAGTACCAGCCAGTGGCGAACAAGACTGCTCCTAAAAGGGCGCCGGCCAATGGTCCTTGGTACCGGCGCGAGAATCCCAGCCATCGCGGCGGCGCCACGCACGATACCAGGCCGCCCAGGAACGCCGCCAACCCCGAATACACCAGAACCGAAGGCATCTGAAGTGCGCCAAATCGGCTCATCAAGAGCAGTCCGCCGCCGCCAGCCACAGCCACTGCGGACAGGCAAAATAACTGCGGGCGACTCATACGGCCTGATAGACGACGATCCGCCAAAGTTTGTTCCAGTAATTCAGGATCTTTTATCCCAGATAGATTCGCACTCCGGCCGCGGGTAATGCGCTCAACGATGCATCCGGGCTCGATACCGCGGACCATTGGCTGCCGTCCCAGTGCTCGGCCAGGGTTCTGCTCTGCCAGCTACAGTTGTATCCCACCGCCCAGATATCGCTGGAGGAAATTCCGCCGGCCGCGGTCAGAGCGCTGCCTTGATATCCCGGACTGCAGTTGGATGGGATTCCCGGATTGGGGCTCGGCACGACGGCCCAGGTGGCGCCGTTCCAGTGCTCCGTCAGGGTCATCTGCACACCCGAACTGGCGTAATAGTATCCCACCGCCCAGACATCCGACGGCGCAAGCGCGGCCGTCCCAAGAAGATAATTCGTAGCCGAGGCGTTTGGGACTGGCGACTACCAGCCAGCGGACGTTAGCTGCCAGGGCCGCGGACGCGACGGCTGCCGCCGCCAACCACGGAAAGACGTGTTTTTTCCCGGCCATCATGAACTGTTCCTCCTCCCCGGCGCATGGCACAGACTTCGTGCTCCAGCCGATCTCGTGATCCTTAGGTTCAGTCGCGCCTCGAGGCGGAAACCCCCGCGCGCGATGCCGATGGTTATTTCCGGTGGCGATCAAGCGTACAATTTCAGGCCGGACGTATGCATTACTGCACTGCCAGGATCACCTGTACAATCGCGATCGGCATCGTGATCTGCCTGGCGGGAGCAGCGGGACGTCGTTCCGGCGGTCTTTCTTGGGGTGGCGTTGCTGGCGACCGATCTGCCGATAAACCGGGCCGCCCGCGTCGATCCGATGCTGGCGCGGCGACAGGACTAGAGCCCGGCCATAAGGCCGCTTGAGCGCTTGGCTCCGGGTCGCGGCTGGCGAGGAGCGCAGCGCCTCTTCGGCATATTCGCCTGTTGTTCCCTCAGGCAATTCAGCGGAATGGCCAGGGAAATTCGGAGGCATGGCCCGTCCGAACCGCAGAGACAAACCGCCCGACAGCATGCTACGTTAGCCTCTCATGAACGAAGAAGGCCAGATCAGTCGCGACTCCGGGCTCTACCGCTGCCCCATCTGCGGCGCCCAGGTCTATGTGTCGGCCGGAATGTCGTTTCCATCCTGCCTGAGCGGCGACCACGCGACGAGATGGATCCTCGCGGCCTCACCCATTCCACCCGCGCAAAAGAGCAACGTAACGGCTGCCTTGCGGTCGATCGCCCGCTCCGGCCAGCGCTAACCGCAAATCCACAGCGCGATAGGTTCTCGCCCGGTTACGGGTGCGGGGTGTTTCCGCGACTCACTCATCGTGCAGGGAGGTGAGCGGGTCCACTTGCGCGGCGCGGCGCGCGGGGGCCAACGAAGCCAGCAGTGTGATGGCGAGCAGCAGCAGCGGGACGGCGATGTAGATGAGTGGATCGATGTGCTGGAATTCGAAGAACGAAAGCCGCGCGCTGATAAAGGGGCAGACGTAGAAGGCTGCCAGCAGGCCGACGGCGACCCCCGCCAATCCCGGGCGCAAGCCTTGCCGCAACACCATCCACACCACGTCCTCACGCCTGGCGCCCAGGGCCATGCGGATGCCGATCTCGCGCGTGCGCCGGCTGACCGAGTAGGCTACCAACCCATATAGCCCGACTGCCGACAGGATCAAACCCATCACGCCCATGCCGCCGACCAGATCCACGATGATGTCAGACGTCTTGATGGCCCGCAGGGTGTACAGGTCGTGCATGGTGCGGGAGTCGAAGAGGGGCATGTCCGGGTCCAGCTTGCGCACCTCCTCGCGCAGCACGGGAGCGATGGCGCCGGCATCCTGGGCTGCGGATTCGGTCAGCACGGAAGCCTTGGAAACCGGGTGCTGGCGAAAGGGCAGGTAGACGAAGTCGACGGGAGGCTCGGCGATCCAAAGATATTTTGCTTTTCTGGCGATGCCCACGACTTGGACCAGCGGCGCGCCGGCAGTGCCGAGATGGAAGCGCTTGCCCAGCGCATCGCCCTTCCAATAGTGATTCGCCATCTGCTCGTTCACCACGGCGACCAGCGGCGTCCCTTCCTGATCTGTTTCCAGAAAACCGCGCCCGTGCAGAATCGGAATGTTCATGGTTTGGAAATATCCGTCGCTGACATAGTTGCAAAATGTAACGATGGCTTGTTCGCCGCGCGGCAACTGCCAGCCTTCCGGGACCACGCCTACGCTCGCCACAGCGTCCTGCATTGGCGCGGAAGAGGCGAGGGCGGCTGATTGCACGCCAGGCGCCGAGCGCATATGGTGGAGCAGGTCCCGATAAAAGCGCGTCGATTGATCTGCCGAGTAGTTGGCCATTTGGGTATCGATGCTGGTGAGGAAGAGATGATCGGTGCGATAGCCCGGTCCCGGCAACAGTTGCTCGCGAAAACCCTCGATCAGGGCGGCGGAAATGGCCAGCAGGACCAGCGAGAGAGCCACCTGGCCGGCCACCAGGGCATTGCGGCCACAGACGCGGGGCTTGCCGGCGCTGTCCGCATCGGCCGATTTGAGGGCCGGCACCAGGTCGGGACGACTGGCACGCAGGGCGGGCGCCAGGCCGAAAAGGAGAGTGCTCAGCACCGAAACCAGCAGCGTAAAGTACAGGACCCGTGGATTCACTCCGGCGTCAAAGAGATACGGCACGTCGGTGGGGACCGGGAACCGGTGCCAGAATTCGCCCAGGGCTCCGGCCATCAGCACGCCGCCCACTCCGCCCGCGATGGCCACCAGCAGATTCTCGAGCAAAAGCTGCCGCATGAGAGCACCACGGCCCGCGCCGATAGCCAGCCGCACCGCGATTTCGCGTGTACGCGCGCGGGCCCGGCTCAGCAGCAGCCCCGCTACGTTGGCGCAGGCCACCAGGAGCACGCACAGGCCCAACAGGCAGAGCATGGCGGTCATTGCCATTTGGGCCGGTCCCTGCGCGATGCGAAACTGCATTTCCGTCTCGACCTGCAGGCGCTGATCGCGCCGATCCTGGGCGTGCAACTTCTGAAGGCCGGGGGAGAGGGACGCAATATCCGCGTAGGCCTGCTGAAAGCTGACGTCTGGCTTCAGACGGCCCTTGATGAAAAGCCAGCCGAAGTCGCGATCGTGCAAAAGATTCTTGGTGGTCATGCGCGGCGACATGGCCAGCGGAACGAATAGCTGCGCCCGCATGATTCCGTCGATGCCGGTAAAATGTTCGGGCGCCACGCCGATGACGGAGAACTCGATGCGATTGATCCGGATGTGGGAGCCGAGGACCGAGGGATTGGCGCCGAATTGGCTGATCCAGAAATCGTGGCCTAGCATGACTACCGCGTCCCGCCCTTCGACCCGGTCTTCCTCCGGGCGAAATCCGCGGCCCACCGCGGGCTCCACGCCCAGCACGCGAAAGAAGTTGCCCGAAACATACAGGCCCCACTTCATGCGTGGCTGAGTGGCCGCGTTCGGGCTGAATCCAAAGAAGGAATAGGACGCTGCTACCAGCCCATCGAAGGTGCGATTGCGGTCGCGCAGGTCCACATAGTCCGGGTAGGAAATGGGCGGGTTCATGCCGAAAGGTGCGGACTTGGCGGTGTTGATGACCACCACGCGATCCGGGTTGAGCACCGGCAGCGGGCGCAGCAACATGCCGTTGGCGAAGCTGAACATGGCCGAAGTGGCGCCGATGCCGAGGGCCAGCGAGCAAATGGCCACCGCTGTAAAGCCGGGGTCTTTGCGGAGCACCCGGAAGGCGTGACGCACGGATGGCAACATGGGATCGCTCCTTTCGCACTCGAGTCCCGGCAAGGACCGAGCACTTCGGGTGCCGTGAGGGAGAGTCGTACGAACTAATCATATCAGTAATTAAGATCTCTAACTACTGTTATGCGTGTTCGTTTGTGGGATTGGACGGTGTTCTTACGCTGGCAGCTACACCGAGCGATCACAATTTAATAACTAATCAGGCCCGTTAGTCCTTTATATCCCGCGGCTAGAAATGAAGTCCAAAGAGAGGCAGCCGTCGGAAGATAACGCACCCCGTAACCGTAATGTAACAATCCAGCGGGTCTTGCGGTACCCGTGACACTTGAATGCCGGTTGGTTTAACGGGCCGCTATCGCGAGCGCAGCGATCGGGAGATGGACCTCCGTCATCAGGTTTTCGGCGGTCCCGGTTCGGTCCTGTTCACGGCGGGCGCCGGCGCAGCGTCATTGGCGGCCATCAAATGCGCCAGCATCCTGCCGTGAGCGCCGTCCGGCAGCAGAGTGAGCCGGGTTTTGGAGGCCAGAAGCCGCTGCGTCTCCAGAACATCGAAGAGCACACCGGCGACCTCCGGCTCGCGGGCGACTTCCTGAAAGGCCCGGCCTACCGTAGCCGGACGAATGGCGGCAGCCTTGGCGAATTCAATGGCGGCCTCCCGTTCTGCGGAACTGGTGATGACGCTCACTTGATTCGCGCCTGCCTGCTTGATTGCCGACGTCACCTGGCGGAGCCGGTTTACTACTTTTTCCTCGATCTGGCGTATCATCCCCGCGTCGCGAAAGTGAACCTTCCGGATGTACACCGATCCCAGTTGATAGCCCCATTCCTGCGATTTTCCAGTCACCTCGGCGCGCACGGTCTGGCTCATGCTGTGGCGGGTTTGCAGCATTTCCGCCAAGGGCATGTTGCTGAGGCATCTGACGGTCGGGCTGCTGACGTTGGCGCGCAAGGAGCCACGCGGGTCGGTGTTTTTGAACAGGAACGCTACAGGGTTGTTGATCCACATCTCGTACCAGATGCCGATACCCATCGGCGCCCCTTCCTCGGAGTTCACCGGCTGGCTGCGAAGATACTCCTGATCCAGCCGCAGGTCGAGCTCGTGGCAGGTCCCGAGCAGGTTGACGATGAACGCCGCGCCGCCGAGAGTCGCAGGCAGAAAATGAAGGCCGGGTTCGTCGAGCACGCCGACGACACGTCCGAAGAGCACATAGACGCGGCAGGTTCTTTCGCGGACCACGGCGTACAGGCCGAAGACTCTGGCGATACCCAGGATCAACGGTTCGAGAATGAAAGGTGCGATGAACGCGAGCAACAGCCCGATCACCCCATCGACAGATTGCAGAGTCATTACTTGGATACCTCCTTGTAGGTCTGCACGGCCTTGTCATAGAGGGCCAGCTTGACGTTTCTCAGGTACGCCTGCAGGACCGATTGTCCGCCGGAGTGTAAAGCGGCCAGCTCCGCCGCGAGGGACTTGATGGGTTCCACCTCCGCCTGCGCCTTGAGAGTCTCAATTTCCACCGCCCGCCGCGATTGCACCACCCTCTGGTCGGCCGCGGCTTGCGCCAGGCTGATGTCGCTGGATACCTGGTTGTGCGCGGTGTTGATGGCGGCCAGGGCCGATTCCACGTCGGGGGGCGGATCGATTCCGGTGATCAACGAGGCGTCAAAAATGACGCCATAGCGCGCGGGTGTGGCACGGCACTCCGAATCCATATATTCGTTGAGATCCCGCAGGTTCTTTCGCAGGTCATTGATGGATACGCCGGTCATTTCTGCGCCAGCCAGAGAAGCGGCATCCGGATCCGCCGGTGGCGCCGCGGTGGCGGGTGCGGCGGACTTAGCTTCGAAGTTGGCGATACGCTGCCGCAGCACCGAAACGAAATAGGCCATCACGTGGACGAACGGCCTCTTGATCCCAAACAGGAAGGCATACAGATTCGATTCGCTGACGCGATATCGGATCTGGCCCGTGAGACCGGTATTGAGCTGGTCTTTGGTCACCGCCTCGAGGCGCGTTCCGGCTTCGTTCGCGGTCGCGTCTTCAGGATCCAACGCCATGTTCACGGTGACCGTCGCGATGGAGACCTTTTGGACCCGCTCCCAGGGCATTCTGAAATACGGCCCGCCCGGCTGAATCACCCGGACCTGCGGGTAACAGTAACGGTCCCTCTCTTCCGGACGTAGCGACTCGGCGATGGGATCCTCCAGCGTGGTCTTCTTCCCTACGCGCACGGCCCGGCCGAAGCTGGTTTTCACGGCGCGCTCGTTCTGATCGACGGTGTAGAGCCCCATGACCAGGAAGCGGACGACGAACCACGCCAGCAATCCCAAGGGAACTCCAATCAGTAATGGCATCAACTCACCTCCGCGTTGTAAGCGAATCGTAACAATCGGGAATCTGCCGCCAGATTCCGGCGCTCAACGATACGATATGGGACTTCACGGTCTGAATGCAATGTTGAGGGTATTAGGTTAACCGTGACTATCGAGGGTTAACAGAGGGAAAGGATGCTAAAAGCCGCCAAACCGGGCAAGCTTCCGGAAGGCTCGTCCGGTTTTATGCGGGCAACAAGCGCTCTATGGTCGAAGGCGCGGCCCGGTAGCCGAAGAGCGTGCTATCGTACGCCAGATGAGCGACGAGATTGCCGCAGTGAGATCTTTCTTTACTGGATATGAGGCGGCCAACGCCATATTCGATGTGGAGCAGATTGCCGCCTGTTACGCTGACATCTTCATGTTCGGTGGGCCAGAAGGCGCTCAGTGCGTGAAGAAAGAAGACTTCCTGAAAGTCCTCCCTCGGCGCAGAGAATTCTTTCGGTCGCGAGGATTAGTCTCCTCGACCATCGAAGCTCTTGAATCCGCTGCGCTGGACTCGAAGTACACGCTGGTAAAAGTGATCTGGAATATGCGTTTTGACCGCGGCGCAAACGGCCCGATATATAGCCAAAACTCCGCCTCGTATGTCCTTTCGCGAACGGATGGCCGCTTTTGGATTGTTTTTCAGATCGATCACCAGGAATTGGAAAAGAGGGTGCAAGAGCTGCGTCTGGAGTGATCCCCGCGAAATTACGGGGACTGGTTAGGATACATCCATCAATCGAATATGGTTCCTCAGCCGGCCAAGTTTGTTCAATAAATTGGCGCGATCAGTTTCTTCAAACCCCTTGTAATTGACCACCGGTCACTGTATACTCGGTTGAAATTTCACAATAGGACGGCAAAAGTCCATGCGCGGATTAGTGGCTCTAGCCCGGTGGGAACTCATCATCTTATTTACCGGTTTCGCGGCTATTATCTTGGCCAAGCTGTTAGCGGGGGGCATCCGCATGACGGGTCTGCTTCAGGGTACGGCCGGTTTTAGCCCGGGCCGGGCGCAACTGCTCGTTTTCACGGTTTTCGTCGCTATGGACTATCTGATTCGGGTAATTCACAGTCCTTCCGCGACGGCCCTTCCCAGTATCTCGCCGGCCATCGTAGGGGTTCTGGGCGGCAGCCAGGCGGTTTACCTCGGCGGAAAGGCGTGGTCTTTGTTAAGGAGGAACCAACAGTGAAGGGGAAAACGAATTGGGAATTCACGGTGGCGCTTGTGGCGGCCGTAATCGCGGCGATTCTCATTGCCTCACCCGTCTTACCCGGCGAGCCGGCATTGAAACTGAAACTTGCAATTGGCTATGGTTTGCTGATCCTGGTGTTCATGTTCGGGCTGGCCGTCCTTATCGAAATCGTCAGGGGCAGGATTGACATCAGTGAATTGCTCGAAGAGGTGGATGGCGGCGCCAGCATGTCCCGCTTTCAGTTGCTGATCTTTACATTCGTGATCGCGCTGAGCCTGTTTCTTATGGTGGCGGCGCAAGAGAAATTTCCGGCGGTTCCCCCGGAGGTACTGACCCTGCTCGGAATCAGCGCGAGCACTTATGCGGTGAGCAAGGGGATTCAGATGAGCAATCCCTCACAAGCTGCCGGGCTGACACTTATGCCGACCACGCTGGGACCTCCGGCCGCGGGCGCTGCCCTCCCTGCAACCAGTTTTACGGCCAGCTTAGTGAATACGCCCCCGGGGACTCCGATGCCCGCTTTGACCTGGTCCCTCGATGCGCCCGCCCATGGGACCCTCACGCCGCAATCGTCTAACATAGCCCTGTACACTCCGGCGACTGGCATAGCATCCGGCACGAAGGTGACGATCCGCGCGCAGGCCGCCGGTTACGAAGATGGGACAGCCGTCGTCACATATTAGACGGGTTGCCATTATGAGGTCCGCAAACGCTCTGGCTCTTTTACCGCTGGCAATCGGCGTGGTGAATGAAGCCGCGCGAGTTCCAGGCCCACATCGAATTCCGCCCGAGACGAGCCAGACGGCCGCGGGCTGCAACGTGCCGTCACTCGCGGATTGTCCTGTGAACGGATGCGCACCACCGGGGAGCGGCCACGCCGCTCTGAATCAAAGAAAGCGGACGATACCGGGGGGCGGCTCTCCGACGGTGCTCACTTTCGCGGATTTCAAACAGCTCCAGACCGAAGCCGGAGTGTTGTTTCCGCCAAAACGAGAGTTGGAGATTCCGGCGGCCGATCGCGCCAAGCTCTCCGATCTCAAGTACTCCACAGGAACCGTCTCCGAAGGCGACCTGGTTCAAGCGATCGGCTTCATTGTGGCCGATCCTCGTCCCGAGGCCGGCGAATCTGTGAATTGCGGCTTGACTGGAATGGAGAACAACGACTTTCACATTCCCCTAGGACCCGCCGTCGGCCCGGATATGGACTTTCAAGGCATCGTTGTCGAAATGATTCCGCAAGATCGCAATCCGAACTGGACGATACCCAGGCTCCAGGACGTTCAAAGCAAAAACCTTCAGATCCGCGTTACCGGTCAGTTGCTCTACGACAGCATTCACGTTCCGAATTCGGATCCCGGCCATGTCATCGGCGGTCAGCCGCATCGCATGTCGTTGTGGGAGGTGCACCCGGTTACCGAGTTCCTGGTCTGCGCCATGGAAGATGGATCGCCTAAGGCCCGCTGCGACCCATCCAGGGCCGCTGATTGGCTCCCTATCGAAAACTATCCCGCGCCGCCACCCGGGCATGCCACGGAGCCGGGCTCGCGCTGATAGCTGCTGCGAAATCCCGTACCACCAGCGACCTGCCGCCGCGGATATGATATGTTGCACTCGTGCGCTTCGCATTTCTATTTGCGGCCACTACAACCGCCTGCTTCTGTGCCGCGCCCATGGGTTGGAACTCGTGGAACAGTTTCGCCAATATCGTAAATTCTCAGATCGTTCAGCAGCAAGCCCAAGCTTTGGTGGCGAATGGGATGAAGGACGCCGGTTACGAGTATGTCGTCATCGACGAAGGCTGGTGGCTGGGCGAACGTGACGCCGCGGGCAACATCGTCGTCAACCCCAAACAATGGCCCGCCGTCAGGCCCGGTCAAAAAGACGGCGACATGGCCAACATCGCCGCTTACATCCACGGCTTGGGTTTGAAGGCCGGAATCTACACGGACGCCGGCCGCGACGGTTGCAGCATGTACCCCGACTCCGGCCCAAAGTACCGGCATACCGGCAGCGAAGGCCACTACGATCAGGACTTTGTGCAGTTCTCGAGATGGGGCTTCGACTATGTCAAGGTGGACTGGTGCGGCGGGGCGGAGGAGAAGCGGTCCGGCGCGGTCCAGTATGCGCTGGTCGCCCGCGCTATCGAACGCGCGGAAAAGATAACACGGCGAAGATTGTTTCTCTCCATCTGTGAGTGGGGCAGCCAGAATCCCTGGTTCTGGGCTCCGGGAGTTGCGGGAATCGAAAGCACCATCTGGCGCACGGGAGGCGACATCATCCCTCCGGTCGTTGAAAGCCTCCACGATCCCGAACACGCGAAACGCATCATCACCCTCAAAAATGTGTTGGACTCGTTCGATGCCGGCTTCCATCCGGAAGCACAACACACCGGCTACTATAACGACCTGGACATGATGGTGATGGGGATGCGCGGCATGACCGATGCCATGGACCGGATCCACATGGGGCTGTGGGCGATGGCCGGTGCACCGCTGATGGTGGGCTCCGACCTGACGCGGCTTTCGCCGGCCACGTTGTCTCTGTTGAAGAATCGGGAAGCGCTCGCCATTCACAATGACCCATATGGTTTACAGCCCATCAAAGTCGCCGAACCCGCTCCCGGGGTCCAGATCTTGGCAAAGCCGATGGCCGTCGCTGGAAGACGGGCCGTTGCCATACTGAACCGAACCGACCGCGCCACGCAAGTGAAGATCGATTGGGGCAGGGTGGGACTCGCTGGCGCTCCGCGATCGCTGCGCGAGGTTTGGAATGGGCGCGATTTCACGGCGGCGGATCCGGAATTCTCCGCACCCGCGCACGATCTCATGCTCCTGTCCGTGGACGGCGAAGATAAGAAACCGGCCGTGTATCTTGCGAATCGATCGGAGATCGCCGGCATTCAAGCGACGAACGGTCCCACGTTCGCCCGGCTGGAGTACGCAAATACCTCCGGTCAAGTTGCAGTGGTCCGCGTGAAAAGCACATCCGGCCTTTCCACCGCCCTCGCCCTGGATCCGACCGTTGGATCAAACACTGGCACGGTGGGCCTCCTGTTGCCCGGCGGAACCGCCGACCTGTCGTTCGAGACACATGGAGTAGCGGTGCGCCAGCTCGTCGTTTACTCCTGGTGATGGCTCCCGCGATACCAGCTCCTGGATTGAGGCACAATAGGGGAATCGAGCCCCAGACGTCGTATGAAGGATCGCCCACTGTCCGTAATCGTCATCGCGAGCATTTACATCCTTGTGGGCGCCGGCGGATTTGCTCTGCATCTCGGCGATTTGAGAACGGCGCACCCGTTCCGGTACGACGCTCTTGGGATCGAACTCGTTCGGATCGCCGCCGTGATTGCGGGCGTGTTCATGCTCCGGGGCAGCAATTGGGCGCGCTGGCTGGCGGTTGCCTGGATCGCGTTCCATGTAGTTGTGGGGGCCTTGCACGGCTGGGTCCCGTTTGCGATCCACGTCCTCTTCTTGGCGGTGATCACCTGGTTTCTCCTGCGCGACCCGGCGGCGAAATACTTCGGTGCCGGACAGCCCACGCACGTACGTTGAAGCGCTCACGGATCGGATCCGGCCGGCTGGATCGCGGTTCGCGGCCCGGATCAGGCTAGTTGACATGCCCGCTGCATTTCTTGCATTCACCTGTTGGGTCCTCGTCCTGGCGGCGCCCGCGCATGCGGCAGTCCCGATCAGTGGACCGCTCAAAGCCTCCAGTAATCCCCGCTACTTCCAGGACGCTCAAGGGAAAGTCCTCATCCTGAGCGGATCGCAAACCTGGAATACGCTTCAGGATTGGGGTACGAACGGTTCGCTCGCACCGCTGGACTTCCGCGCGTTTGTCAAATTCCTCCAATCCAACGGACACAATTTTACGTTGCTCTGGTACACCGAGCTGGCGAAATTCTGCGGGTTTCCCAGCACCGCGAGTGCCCCTCCGGACTTGACCGTAGGTCCGCATCCCTGGCTGCGGACCGGTCCGGGCAGAGCTACGGATGGGGGGTTGAAATTCGACCTCACCCGGTTCAACCAGGCTTATTTTGACCGGTTACGCGAGCGCACACGGATGCTGCAGAACGCCGGTATTTATGCCGGCATCTATTTGTTCACGGGTGAGTGGCTGAACGTTTTTCGGTGCTCTTCCGACGGCTTCCCTTTTACCGGTGCCAATAACATAAACGGCATCGACGACGGTTATCGAGGCGGATCTAAGACCGGCACGGGATCGATCACCATGACCGGCCCCAACGCCATCACCAGGCTCCAGGACCTGTACGTGGAAAAAGTGATCGACACGCTGAACGATTTGCCGAACGTGCTGTGGATCGTTTCCGAGGAAGCTCCCCGCAACTCTACCTGGTGGAACAACCGCCAGATTTCTCACATCCGCGCCTACGAATCGAAGAAACGGTTTCAGCACCCCATCGGGTATGCCGCGCTGATCGGGTCTCCGGATTCCACAATCTACAACTCCGATGCAGACTGGGTCGCGCCGCAGGCCCGGGTTTCTCCCCCGTCCTCGTGTGGAAGCGGAAAGCCGGCGTGTAAGGTGAACGTCAACGACAGCGACCATTCTTATTTTGGGATGTGGAATGAGACTCCCCTGCAAAACCGTAACTACATTTGGCGGAATTTCCTGAATGGCAACCAGGTCCTGTTTATGGACCCGTATCTGGTGTATTACCCGCGCGAGCGCCGGAACCTGTGTGGTTCGGCCCGGAACGGGATCTGCAACAGTCCGGATGACCGTTACGCGCAGTTTCGCCAGAACCTCGGCTACATTCTGAATTACTCGCGCAAATTGGATCTCTCCCGGGTAAGTGCTCAGGGCTGGCTCAGTTCAACGGGTTATTGTCTGGCCCGTACAGGGGCAGTGGGGGCGGAGTACCTGGTTTATGCTCCGTCTGGAGATTCCTTCACGGTCAATCTTGCAGCCATGCCGGCTTCGCGAAAACTGACGGTAGAATGGTTCAATCCGTCCACGGGAGCCGCGACGAGGCTGGATTCGATTGCCGCGGGATCGCCGTCCCAGCGCTTCACACCGCCCTTCGAGGGAGATGCTGTTCTCTACCTCGCGGATAGCGTGCAATGACCACGCTGCAGCTTCTGGTATTTCTTGACGCTGCCGCACGGCGCACCCGCGATCTTCTCGGAGGCAGGCCGCCGCTGTCAGGCGCCCGAGTCCCCGCGCTACGCCGGCATCGCCCCAATTTGCCGTAGTAAGGCAAGATTGTCGAACATGGCCCAGTGCTCAACGAGCCGGCCATTCACCACCCGGTTGAATTCGATCCCGGTGAACCGCACCGGCTGCCCCGTGGGCGGAATCCCCTGGAAACTCCCCCGGTGAGTACCGGCGAGCGTCCAGCGCGTGACGACTTGGTCGCCCTCCGCGATGCAGGATTCGATTGAGATCCGCGAATCCGGGAAGCCCGCAGTGAAAGCCTGCATGAAACCGGCCCATCCGGCATTGTCGAGCGGCGCAGCGAAGCCCGATAGATGCGCTTGAAAATCTTCACCACGTGCAGCGGCCTCGGTCTGCCAGTCCCGATCGTTAAAGGCCTGGATCCAACTATGGTTCAGGGCCTTCAGGTGGCCAAGCGCCGGCGCCTCACCTCCGAAGCTGTCCGGAGCCTCGGGCAGCGGCCCGTGAATATCGATCCCGTATTTCGCGGCCAGCATCATCAGTTTGCCCATATCGGGCGGGGAGGGTGGCTCGGTGATCGGCGTGGTCTGCTCCAGAACGAACCGCTCAAATCCGGCAGGGGTGCACAGTATCAGCATCCTGACCGGCGATTGGCCCACAACTTTGAATCCGTGCGGGATTTCGCGAGGCCCATAGACGAACGCGCCAGGGCCAGCCTTGCGCCAATTGCCCGCGCACACGAACGCGACTTCGCCTTCCAAAACGTAGAAGGACTCGTCTTCCCGATGGTGGGTGTGATACGGAGAGGCAAAACCCACCGGCATTTCCCAGTGCTCCAGTAGCGCGAACGCTCCGTGGGTGGTGTCCGCGGTGGCCCTCATTGCGCTCGGGATGCCAAGGAATCGGAAAGTCGCGTCTTCATTCGTCAATGTTTTGGATGGTTGTGGTGTGCTGGACATTTTTCAATTCTAATACCGCCGGGGGTCTCGCGCGCACGCTGGATCGCTCCGAGTGCCGGGCAGCGCGAAACGGCCCGCCGTGGTTTCATCGGAGATGCAAGTGGGGATCAGCGCTTTTTCGTGCACGCCTGCTGCCGCACGGGATCGCGCCAGGCGCATCCGCAGGACACCACCAATCCCGAGACGAAGCGTCTAGCAGATTCCCAGGTGTGTTTATCGCTTAGAGACATTGACTTGCCGTATTGGCGAGCGTAGAATGATTTCGGTTTTCGTCAAGGACATGCTATGCGAATCGGAAGCAGACTGTCCAGCCCGAACCTGTGCCAGCGAGCCAGAGTTGCCATGGCGCTGTGTGCCTTGCTGGCGACCTGCCTGTCCGCGCAAACTTTCACGACGCTTTACAGCTTCTGCTCCCAAGCGGGCTGCCCCGACGGCCAATTCCCGTACGCGAGTCTGGTCCAAGGCATCGATGGGAACCTGTGGGGCACAACCCAACAGGGCGGAGCACACGGCTCCGGCACGATCTATAAGATCACTCCAGACGGCCAGCTCACAACCCTGTATAACTTCTGTAGCCAGCGCAAGTGCTGGGACGGTTCGTACCCGTATTCGGGGCTGACCCTGGCGAATAACGGGAGTCTCTACGGGACTACACAGATCGGCGGGGTCGGGGCTGGAACCGTTTTTCTGATCACGGCCAGCGGGGGTTTTACCTCGTTGCACAAATTCCAAGTGGCCGACGGGTACAGTCCCACGGGCGGACTGGTCCAGGCCAACAATGGCAGCCTGTACGGGACCACCCAGCAAGGCGGCGGGTACAATGAAGGCGAGTTCTTCAACATAACCCCAGGCGGAGCGCTGACGCCGCTCTACAGTTTCTGTTCGCAGAGCGGCTGCCCGGAGTATCCGGATGCCACGCTGGTGCAAGACGCCAATGGCGATTTCTGGGGGACGACCTATTACGGCGGGGCGTACGGCGCGGGAGCGGTCTTTCAGGTCACCGCGCGGGGCGCGCCGACGACCGTCTACAGTTTCTGCGCGCAGGCCGGGTGCGTCGACGGCGAATACCCCGCGGGGGGTGTGATAGAGGCGGCGGCCGGCGACTTTTACGGAACGACCCAGGCTGGAGGCGCATACGGTTTCGGGACGGTGTTCAAACTCACCGCCCAGGGCAATCTGACTACACTGTACAGCTTCTGTCCCACCATGAGCGGATGCCTGGACGGTTCCTCGCCCAGGGCGGGGCTGATTCAAGCCACGGATGGGAACTTTTATGGATCCACTACCGGCGGCGGAATCATCGAGCATGGCACTATATTCAGGATCACTGCGAGTGGCGCGCTGACGACGCTGTACATGTTTTGCGCTCAGAGCGGGTGCACGGACGGATCCTATCCGTACGCGGGGCTGGTGCAAGCTACCGATGGAAGGTTCTATGGAACTACCACGGGTTATGGAACGACCGGCGGTCCTCCCACGATCTATAGGCTGTCCGTAGGACTGGCGCCTTTTATCAAAACGCAGCCCACATCGGGCAAAGCTGAATCGGCGGTGACGATTTTGGGTACGGCCTTGGCCGGCGCTACGAGCGTGACGTTCAACGGGGTAGCTGCCGAGTTCACGGTGGTATCCGACGACGAGATCACGACAGCGGTGCCAATGGGCGCGGCGACCGGCAGAGTCCGGGTGGTTACGCCCAAGGGCACGCTGTCAAGCAACACGGTTTTCCGGGTGCGGCCGTAAGTCTGGTGGCCTGCCGCTCGCAGTTTTGGTGCTCTTTTCGGCGCGGGCGGGGGCCGGGTGAAGCCGAGCGCGCCCAGGGCGGTCGCAATAGCGCGCCGCGTGTTCTCCGCGTTGCCGGGGCCGGCCCCTTAGCTTACTGCCTCTCCCATACTGCCGACATGGTGAAGGACTCGCCCGTCTCGCCCGTTCCTTTAGTCATCACAGTCATCGTCTTGCCGTCTGCCGAAACGTGAAACCGTGATATCGAATGGAACTTGCCGCCCGTCTTCGTCCGCTCCTCGGATACCGTGTTGGCGTCTATCCGCTTCGCGGCGATCATATCCCATGCTAACGTCGAGGTCGCCATCTTCACCGGCTTCCCGTCGTACCTCCCCACCCATTCCGTATTTACCTTGGACCCATCAGTAATCTCACCGACAACCGTAACCCTTATCCCTCCCTCCGCGTTTTCACGGGTCTGCATGAGACTCGCTACGTTTCCGCCATGCGACTTCTCCGGAACATACTTCCAAATCCCCAAGGTATGGTCCGCCGCGGACGCCAAGAAGGCTCCGGTCGACGCCATCACCGCTGCAAGAAAGATCCGTTTCATGTTGAGCCTGTTGTCCTCCCCAATGGGTGTGTACACCCACTCGAAATCGAGTCGAAACTCTCTGAATTATAGGTAAGCCTGGGACGTGAAGTCACCATCCATTTGGATGGGCATCTTGGTTTGCTCGGTTGTCACTGCTCCCCCATACGAAGTTGCCCGGGCTGAGCCGGTCACTGGGCGGCCGAATCGGTCAGCAATGACATGGCTGTGGGTTTTGCCCGCGGACTCCCAATCGAGGGCGCCGTTGGGAGCGGATGACGCCCAACCAGGAGTTGAAACGGAGCCCGCCATCGGTCACCGGCAGCGGCCCTTAACCCGACTGTAACCGTTCTGTCATCGATAACTCATTGACACACACGTACCTTGGGTATCTAATAATACAAGCTCACCAAGGGAGGGGAGGACTGGCCATGACGCCAACTCGGCGCGCATTTCTCAAAGCCGGCGCCACCGGCGGACTGGTTTCGGCGCTTGGATTCGATCTGGCGCCAGCCTATGCGCAATCGCGCGATCTCAAAATCTCGCGCACCACGGAAACGCGCTCCACCTGTCCCTACTGCGCGGTGAGCTGCGGCGTGATCATCCACACCATCGGCGATCGGGCCAAGAACGTGACGCCGGCGGTGGTGCACGTGGAGGGCGATCCTGACCACCCCATCAATCGTGGCACCCTGTGTCCCAAGGGCAGCTCGCTCGAGCAGGACATCGTCAACGACCGGCGCTTGACCAGGCCGCAAGTGCGGCGGCCGGGCTCGGATCACTGGGAAGACATCGCGTGGGAGCAGGCCGTCGATGAGATCGGCCGCGCGGTGAAGAAGACTCGCGACCAGACATTCGTTGAAAAGGACGCGCAGGGCAACACCGTCAACCGTTGCGAAGGCATCGCGTTTACGGGCGGCTGCACCGATACCAACGAGTTCAATTTCCTGGTAGTGAAGAGCATGCGCAGCCTGGGGGTCTGCTACCTGGAAAACCAGGCTCGTGTTTGACACGGACCGACGGTCTCCAGTTTGGGGCCCACGTTCGGTCGCGGTGCGATGACAAATGGCTGGATCGACATCAAGAACACCGACATGATGTTGATCATGGGTGGCAATCCGGCGGAGAACCATCCGTGCGGCTTCAAATGGGCGGTGGAGGCCAAGCGCAATCGCAACGCCAAGATGATCGTGGTGGATCCACGCTTCACGCGCACCGCGGCGGTGGCCGATCAGTACGTGCAGTTGCGCGCCGGGTCCGATATCGCGTTTCTGGGCGGATTGATCAATTACGCGATCCAAAACAACCGCATCGCGCGCGACTACCTGGTCCACTACACGAATGCGGCATTCATCGTGAAGGAAGGATTCAAGCTGCCGGAGGACGGCCTGTATTCCGGCTACGACGCGGCCACTCACAGCTACGATAAATCGACGTGGAACTATTCCGGCGCAGCCGATAAACCCGGCGCCATGCCGGCCGCGCCGGAGTTCGATCTCACGCTCGGAAATCCCCGCTGCGTTTTCCAGTTGTTGAAGCGGCATTATTCGCGCTATACGCCGGAAATGGTGGAGCGCATCACCGGCGTTCCCCAGGACCAGTTCCTCAAGGCGGCGGATCTGTTCACCTCCATCCGCAAGGATGGCGACATGAAGAAGGCCGGCACCATTATTTACGCGGTCGGCTGGACACAGCACAGCTCGGGAACACAGACCATCCGCGGCGCGGCCATCCTGCAGCTTCTGCTGGGGAATGTCGGACGCGCGGGCGGCGGTGTCAACGCCTTGCGGGGCCACTCAAATATTCAGGGCGCCACGGACATGGCCGGCATTTTCGATATCCTGCCGGGCTACCTGAAGGTGCCCACGCCCGCCGACAAGGATTTCCACTCGTACCTGGAGCGCATTACACCGAAGCCTTCCAAGCCCGGGCCGTGGCAATCGTTCAACTACTGGTCGAATACGCCGGCGTTCGTGGTGTCCTTCCAGAAGGCCATGTATGGCGACGCCGCGACGAAGCAGAATGACTGGGCCTTCCACTACCTGCCCAAGGTAGACCGCAAGTATTCGTGGGCCGAGATCTGGGACGACATGTACAAGGGCAAGGTCAAGGGCCTGTTCGCGTTCGGCATGAACGGCGTGGCCATCGGCCCGAACTCGCACAAGAATATCGAGGCGCTGAAGAAGGCGGACTGGCTGGTGGTGTGCGAGATCTACCCGGACGAAACCAGCGAGTTCTGGAAATCGCCGGGAATCACCAAGGAGGAGATGGCGAAGATCCAGACCACGGTCTATCGCCTCCCCGGCGCCGGCTTCGCGGAAAAGGACGGCACGTTCGTCAATTCGGCGCGCTGGCTGCAATGGAAAAACGCGGCGCTGCCACCGCCGCCCGGCTGCAAGCTCGACCAGGAGATCCTGGCGCGCATTTTCCTCAAGACGAAAGAGCTGTACGCCAAGGAGGGCGGCAAGTTCCCCGACCCCATCCTGCACGCCACCTGGAGCTATACGGATCCGCACAATCCATCGCTCTCCGAGATCGCCAAGGAGATCAACGGGCGGGCGGTGGCGGATGTCACCGATGCCAAGCTGAATCAGACCTTCAAGGCCGGCCAGCAGTTGCCCGGGTTCGGGTGGCTGCGCGCTGACGGATCCACCTCCTCCGGCAACTGGCTGTACTGCGGATCGTGGACGGAAGCCGGCCCGCAGATGCAGCGGCGCGGCACCGAGGACCCGTCCGGGCTCGGCATCTACCCGAACTGGGGATGGTCGTGGCCGGCCAACCGGAGGGTGCTGTACAACCGCGCCTCGTGCGATCTCGACGGCAAACCGTTCGACACCGATCGCCGCCAGGTGTGGTGGAACGAACACCAGCAGAAATGGGTGGGCAACGACGTTCCCGACTTCAAAGCCGATTCGCCGCCCAAGGACCACATGGGGCCGTTCATCATGAACCCGGAAGGCGTGGCGCGCCTCTTTGCGCCGCTGGCGGCCTTCGCCGACGGGCCGTTCCCCGAGCACTACGAACCGACCGAAAGCCCGGTCCGGAATCCGCTGCATCCCGGCCAGCAGAACAATCCCGTGGCCAAACGCTTCGCCTCCGATCTGGACAAGATCGGCTCCCCGCAGGAAGGCTTCAACATCGTCTGCACCACTTACCGGCTCACCGAACACTATCACTACTGGACCAAGAACAATCCGATGAACGTGCAGCTTGTGCCCGAACCGTTCGTCGAGATCCCGGCCGAGTTGGCCAACGAGATGGGGCTGCGCGGGGGCGAGCTGGTCAAGGTCACCAGCGCTCGCGGCCACTACATCGCCAAGGCGATGGTCACGCGCCGCATCAAAGCCATGACCATCGACGGCAAGAAGACCTACCAGATCGGCATCCCGATCCACTGGGGCTACCGCGGCATCGCCGAGGACGAGGGCAAGACCGCGCTCAACGGCGCGAATACGCTTACGCTCGCCGTCACGGACCCGAATGCGAACACGCCGGAGTTCAAAGGATTCCTGGTGAAGCTGGAGAAGGTGTAACCATGGCCAACTTGCGCATCCAGAGGATCTCGGGGCACACCGGAACAGTTCCCGGCCGCGGCACGCAGCGGCAGGAGCAGGTCGCCAAGCTCATCGACACCACCACCTGCATCGGCTGCAAAGCCTGCGAAGTGGCGTGCATGGAATGGAACGATCTGCCGTTCCGTGAGACCACCTTCGACAACACCTACCAGACGATGCCCGACATGGCATGGAACTACTGGACGCTCATCCGCTTCAACGAGCATGCGCGCGAGGACGCACCGTTCCAATGGCTGATGCGCAAGGACGGCTGCATGCACTGTGCCGATCCCGGCTGTCTGGCCGCCTGTCCCGCCGACGGAGCGATTGTGCAGTACCAGAACGGCATTGTCGATTTCCAGCAGGACAACTGTATCGGCTGCCAGTATTGCGTCACCGGCTGCCCGTTCAACGTTCCTAAATTCAATCCGCAGACCAAACGCGTGTTCAAGTGTACGTTGTGCTCGGACCGCGTCGGGGTGGGATTGGAGCCCGCCTGCATCAAAGCCTGTCCCACCGGTTGCCTGCACTTCGGCACCAAGGATGACATGAAGGCGCTTGGCAATGCGCGGGCGCAACAGTTACGCGAGCACTCCGGATTCGCCAGCGCGGGCCTCTATGATCCACCGGGAGTGGGTGGCACCGGCGTGATGTACGTGCTGCACGACATCACCAACACCGAGGCGTATGGCGGACTGCCGGCCAATCCGCGAGTGCCCTGGACAGTGCGCGTGTGGAAAGGTCCGCTCAAGTGGCTGGGCAACCTGGCCATGGTCGGCGGTCTGATCGGCGTAACCTTGCATTACCTGCGCTATGGGCCCAAGCAGGTGAAGGACGACTCCAACGGAGGCGCAGCATGAGCCCGCATCCGTCTGTTGCCCGTATCCAGCGCTACAGTCTGGCGGAGCGCGTGGTGCACTGGACCTCGGCCATTACTTACAGCTACGTGCTCGCCACGGGCCTGGCGTTCTATTCGCCGCATCTTTACTGGATCGCCGTCATCCTGGGCGGCGTACCCACAGCGCGTTTCTGGCATCCGGTCGGGGGTGTGGTTTTCGTCGCGACGCTGGTGCTCATGCTGCGGTCGTGGATGGGCGATATGCGCATTACCGCGGTAGACCGGGCCTGGGGACGGGCGGTGAACCACTACATCGTAAACCAAGACGAAGCGCTGCCGCCTTCCGACCGCTTCAACCTCGGCCAGAAGTATTTCTTCTGGGTGATGGTCTGGGGCGGAATCGGGCTGGTCGTCTCCGGAGCGATCCTGTGGTTTCCCGAGGTAGTCCCGTGGAACCTGCGCTTGATCCGCATGGCGGCCATCCTGGCGCATGTGGCGTGCGCGTTAATCACCATTGGCGCTTTCATCATCCACGTCTACATGGGCACCGCGATGGTGCGCGGTGGTTTCACGTCCATCATCCGCGGCGAAGTTTCGTCCGCTTGGGCGCGCATGCACCATAGGCTCTGGTACGAACGCGTGACCGGAAAATGAGCCGCTGGGACCGCCGCATCCAGCGCGCCCTGGAGTTGGAAGAACGATATCCGTCTGCGGCGGAGATGCTGCGCTTCTATCGTGAGATCGCGGTCTTCCAGCGAGCGCCTTGTCCCACGCTTCCGGCTTTGCTCGATCTGGTGGGGCGAGTGGGCACCCCGGTGCTGCGGGAGGCCGCCGCGCATCTCAGCCAAGACCATCCTCTTTACGGCTTCTTCCACCGCGTTCTGCAGCAGCCGGGCATGGAGCGGCAGGCCGCCCAAGGCGGCGTGAACACCAGCGTTGTTCAACCCGACTGTCCCTTCTGCTTTGAGAAGCCCCTGCTGGCCGTCCTTAGACCCGAAGGCGATGGGGGCCGCCGCACGCTCCTGTGCGGGCGCTGCTTCACCGAATGGGAGTTTCGCCGCCTGCTCTGTCCGAACTGTGGCGAAGAGGACCGGGACAAGCTGCCGGTGTATACGGCGCCTGAATTTCCGCACATCCGCGTGGAGGCGTGCGATGCCTGCCGCCATTACCTCAAGGCGGTGGATCTCACACGCGACGGCAACGCGGTCCCGGAAGTGGATGAGATCGCCGCGCTGCCGCTCGATCTCTGGGCCGTTGCGCAGGGCTATCGGAAATTGACGCCGAATCTATTCGATTGAGCCTGGCACACGGCATCGTTCCAGGTGTCTCGCAGCCGCAACGCGCCATACCTCGACTATGGCGCAAATCACTTCCAGATGGAATTGTCTATTGGATTCTACCGGCGGTCAAAAGCCTGGCGCTGAAAGAGACCGGTTGGCAGGATTAGGAGCGGTTGGAGCAATCTGATAGCTGGCTGGGAGGCAGGGATTCGAACCCCGATACGCAGATCCAGAGTCTGCAGTCTTACCGTTAGACGACCTCCCAACTACAAAACGTATTTTACCATCCGCCAGCACTTCGTTCCAGCCTCGTTTCAAAAGGATGGCCGCCCGGCGCTACCATGTTTCGCATGAAGAAAGCATCCTGGGCATTGGTCGTAGCCCTGGCCTGCCCGGTTCTCGCGGCGCCGCCCGCCTGGCTGTCCAACGCCATCATCTATGAAGTCTTTCCGCGCGACTTCTCGCCGTCCGGCGATTTGAAAGGAATCACCGCGGGTCTCGACCGCCTGCATCGGCTGGGAGTCGACGTGGTCTGGCTGATGCCCATCCACCCTATCGGCCAGCTCAAACACAAGGGGACCCTGGGCAGCCCCTACTCGGTGCGGGATTATTACGCCATCAATCCCGACTATGGCACCAAGGACGATCTGAAGCAGCTTGTTTCCGAAGCGCACCGCCGCGGCATGAAGGTGATCATCGATATAGTCGCCAACCACACTTCGTGGGACAGCGTCATGATGCGGACGCCTGCATTCTACAAGCACGACGCCGCCGGACGGATTATTCCGCCGATGCCCGACTGGGAGGATGTGGCCGCGCTCGACTACTCGAATCCAAAATTGCGCGCCTACATGATCGACATGCTGCGTTACTGGATTCGCGACTTCGACCTGGACGGCTTCCGCTGCGATGCCGCCAGCATGGTGCCGGTCAGCTTTTGGGAGAGCGCCCGCGTCCAGGTGGACCAGGTCAAACCGGGCCTGCTGTGGCTGGCGGAGGCTCACGATCCGCCGCTGATGCACCAGGCCTTCGATCTGGATTACGCCTGGCCTTTGCACAGTGTCCTGGCCCAGATCTTCAGCCAGGGCCGCCCGGCGCGCGACCTGCGTGCGGCCTGGGACGACGAGCGGGAGCAGTTCCCCAAAACGACCATGCATATGCGTATCTCCGACGATCACGATGAAGAGCGGGCCATCGTGCGATTCGGCAAAGGCGGCGCGCTGGCGGCGTCCGCGTTCCTGTTCACCCTGGACGGCGTGCCCTTGCTTTACGAAGGCATGGAGGCGGGCGACTCCACGGAATCCGGCGGTCCGGCGCTCTTTGAAAAGCTGCCGGTGTTCTGGCCGATCGCCGAACGGCGCCCGCAGTTTCCGCGATTTTATGCCGGGATGATTGCGCTGCGGCACGCGCATACGGCTTTGCAACAGGGATCCGTCGAATGGCTGCGCAATTCCGATGACGCGCGAGTGGTGACGTTCCTGCGCGTCGGCGGCCACGAGCAATTCCTGGTGGCGGTCAACTTTTCGAATCGGCCCTTCATGGGGGTGGTGGACACACCGGGTGAAGGCTTCGTGGATGTCACGCCCGGCGTGGACAATCTGACACCACCAGCGTTGCCCGCCTTATCCCTGCCTGCCTGGGGCTACCGGATCTGGCGCCGCAGCCAGGTGAAGTAGCCCCCGCTGCGTCCTAGTTCTGGAACTTGATCTCGGACTCGGCCGAGAATCTGCGGTAATGCGTGAACAGGGTCTCGTTGCGGACGAAAGCCTTGGCGTGACGCAATTGCAGTACGGAGCGTAACGGCAGCAGGTAATCGTCCTGGCCGATCCGCACCATGCCGTAGTCGAGCGAGAGCGCCGGCGACTTCAACCCGAAGTCCGCGGGCAGTCCATTGCCTTCGATGGTAAGCCGCCGCACCATACCGGTATCTTCGTCGATGAAGACGCGTCCGGTATAGCCCGCCGGCTCGCGGCGCCCAGCCTGTCGCAGCACGAAGTTCGACTTCGTCCGCGCCACATCGACCGCAAAGACTTCGCATAGAACACCCATGGCCATGGCGCGTCCGGCCCACTTGTACTTGGCGGCCGTATCCGGGTCGAACAAGCCGCGCAACATGGAACCGAATTCGCTGCGCGAGTAAATGCCCCGGTTCACCTCCGTGTTGTCCACTTTCACGCCGTTGATCTCGACCGTGCGGTAGCGCTCCTTGCCATCCTCGTAGATCAGGTCGCTCTTGAATGAATCGGCCTCTTTGAGCTGGTCCGGCGTTTTGAGCGGAGCGGTGAAGCGGCGGGTCTCCTGGGTGCAGCGGAAATTGGGCAGCCGCGACAGGTAGCTCATGGCGTTCTTGGCGGCTTCGTCCCAGAGCCGCTTTTGTTCCTCCGCGCGCATCTTCAAACCGCTGGTGTCGATGGTGGCTGGTTCGATTTCGGGCAACACCACATCCGCGTATTCATCGACCGGCGGCCCGGCCGCGCCTTTGACCGCCACCGTGCTGGCGACTTGGACCGGCGCGTTACCCTCCACGCGGAAGGTGCTGGTCCGCCGGATAATCTGCTTGCCCTGGCGGATGCTAATCACGGCTTCGTAATTGCCCGGCGAGAACTTGGCCCCCTTGATATCCGCCACATAGGGAAACTCCTTGGCTTGCCCGCCGGCGATGGCCAGGCCATTGGCGGTGCCATACCCTTGCATGGTGCTGAACTTGCCTTCCATGGCGGTCTTGGCCAATCCGCTCTTGAACTGCAAAGGCATACGCGCCAGCACGCGGCCTTCGTGCAGGATCTCCATGCTCAAATCCGGAAGCGCGCCATGGATATCCGGGTACAGGACCATGTAGAATTCCATGTTGATCGGCTGGTCTGCGCGGAACACAGGTTCCAGCACGGGAGCCAAGGCGTCGCCTTCGTAGGCCAGCACCTGGTCTGCCTCGAAGCGGTCGGCGGATCCCCGGTAGGGGCGAACCGCCAGGACATCGCTGGCCACCAGGCCGGGAGCGTCCACGCTGGTGCGCAACGGCGTCTTGATTTCACCTGACGTATCCCCGATCAGATCCTCCACCTTGGCTTCCAGCGTGTAACTCCCGCGCGGCAAGGTCGCGCTGCGCATGAAGAACAGGCTCCCCTCCCGGCGCATATCCAGCTTTCGCGTGGGACCGTGCAGGTTTACCTCCTTCCGGCCGGTCCAGACCGCGACTCCTTTTTCGTTCCGGATGGTGGCCACTATGCGGGCCCGCGCCTGGTACGAGGAGGTGTTGTCGTCCGTACTGAATTTCAGGGCGTTCAGGGGCGCCTCCGCTACGATGAACCCCTGCATCGGGCGGAGGGACTCGTTTGCCTGGCGGGTCTCCTCCGACAGTTCGGCCTGATCGTTCCCGGACCCGCCTTCGAATGCGATAGCGCCCGAAAGAGCACCCTTGCCCGAGGTGCGCACGAACCGTATGTGCACCGGAATTTCAAACTGCGGGATCGCGCCTGGCGCGGCAGGTTTGGGCGCGGCGGCATTGGCGGCTTGCACCGGCGACGCCGCCGGCTGTTCGGCGGCCTGGGTCGCGGCGGCGCTGGCCGCCACCATCACATCGCCCTCCAGGGCGTGGGCCTGATTCAGCCACAGGCCGCCGCTCTTGGTCGCCAGGGCCGCCAGCGCCGGGTCCGGCGCGGACTTGCCGCTCTCTTCGATATCCAGCACCAGTACGCGGATAGCTTTGGCGCGGCAGGTCTCCACCAGGCGTGCCAGGGTGCGCTCGCCTTCGCTCGAAAACGGCGGGGTATTCAACACCGCGACTACCACGCGCGTGCCGGGGTGCATGGCGGAGGCTTGTACGCCGGCTTCCAGGCTGTTGAGGAAAGACGGAGGATCGGCGTCGCGGGCCGCCAGGGCCGCTTCGTCAAACGCTTGCTCCAACTCCTTGTACCCGGGGTGCGCGGCGATCGGCTGCGGTTCCAGTTTGCCGGCCGAGCGCAGCTCTACTTCGGCTCCGGCCGTCTGCAACCAATGGTGCGCGGCGCTCGCGGCGGCATGCGCCCCCTGACGCGTGGTCTGTTGGGAGCTGGGGCCGAAAACGAACGTCAGCAATTGCTGGTCGGCTCGTATGACGCCCGTGGACGCCATAGCCAAAACAGCGGCCACCGCTGGGTAGGCGGCGGTGCGTATCAATCGCATAATCACCTCAAAGGCTCGCGGCGTAATTGAAACCAGGCGCCAAAGACCGCCAGGACGGCGGCGGCCGTGAGATACAGCGCGCGATGAAAGGCGGTTGGTCCCGCGAAATGATAATGGCTGAAAAAGTACCCGCGGATCAGGATCCCCAAGACGGCCAGGCTCCATAGGAAGAACAGCGGCCGCCATCTCCTGCCCAACGCGAGAATCACCGAGAGCAGTCCCAGGAGAGATCCGCCCAACAACCAATATGCCAGGTCCTTGCCCTGCCAGGGCAGCATGCCCAGATGCAACGTCTGGCCGCTGGTTAACGCCACCACCGAAAGGCCCAGCAGAAAAGCCGTCAACAAGCCATGAAACAGATAGCTGAACACTCGCATAAGAGCCCTCAGCACCACCAGGAAACCTCCGTTTCCAACGAAGAGACATTGTACCAATGCTGCCAGTCCTGTGGCACAATCGGACCGAAATGTCGGCCGTATGGGAGGGTTAGTCGCGTACTGGCCTGGCCAAAGATCGTTAAGCTTAGCCCATGGGACACTATCCGTTCACCCTGTTCAACGGTATTACGGCGCTGATCCTGGTCCTGACGCTCTTACTGATCTGGCGGCGATTTCGCGGCGCGGTGCGGGTCAACTGGCCGTTGATTTACTATGCCGCCGTGGTGGGCTATACCATCGGCTTCGGGGGCGGGTTGAACGGCTACTGGGTCGCCGCCGGCGTGGCCTGCGCCCTGGCGATTCGCTTCGGGAAGCTGCCGCAGTGGGTCCGCTGGCTGGAATTGGCGCCTCTGGCATATATCGTGTGGCGCTCGACCGGCCTGATTCTGATGTGGTGATTCGCACTTCGCGCCCCGGCTTGCTAGGATAGAACCACGATGTGGCGTTTTTGTTTACTGGGTTGGCTCGCTTGTCTGCCCCTGGTGGCCGGTACGAGCAACGGGTGCGGCGCCAACTCCCCGGAGCTGGATGAGATATTCGATCGCCTTTATAACTTTAATTTTCCCGCCACCTATGCCAGCGTGGACCGCTATGTGGCGGCGCATCCGCAAGAGCCTTTAGGCTATGCCATCCGCGCCGCGGCGTACCTGTTCTACGAGCTGGACCGCCTGGGAGTCCTGGAGAGCGAATTTCTTGTCAGCGACAAACACATCGCCGATAAGAGAGCGGTGAAGCCGGATCCCGAAGTGCGCGCCAAATTTCTAAAGGCCGTGAACGAAGCACAGTCGCGTGCCCTCAAAATACTGGCGGCCGATCCGCACGACCGGCAAGCCCTATTTGCCATGTCCATCGTGGATGGCGTCACCACGGATTACATGGCGTTCGTCGAAAAGCATCAGTTTGCCAGCTTGTCGCCCGCCAAACGGTCGAACAGTTACGCGCAGCAGCTTCTGAAGATGAATCCGCCCTGTGTAGACGCCTACATTACCGCGGGCATCTCGGAATACATGATCGGGAGCCTGCCGTTCTTCATTCGCTGGTTCGTGCGGTTCGACAACGTGCAGGGCAGCAAGGAGCAGGGGGTCAGAAATCTGGAGCGCGTCATTCAGGACGGCCACTATTTCAAACCGTTCGCCAAGATCCTGCTGGCCATTATCGACTTACGGGAGAAACGCCCGCGCGACACCGAGAAGCTGTTGGAGGATCTGGCGCGGAGTTATCCTTCCAACCCGCTGTTCCGCCGCGAACTGGCACGGATCAGCAACGTGGGGCCGGGCGGCGTGCGGCAGAATTGAAACCCCCGGGACTCAAGAATCGGTCGTATGAGCGACATGTTTGCCGCCGCGTTTGACGCCGCCAGCAGTGGGTTCCTGCTGCTGGAAGAAGGGACTGGCCGGATCGTGGAAGCCAATCGGGCGTTAGCGGCGTTGTGCCGGCGCGGCCGGGACCAGATCATCGGACGGGTGTTCTGGCAGCTTCCTCTGTTCGCCGATCCGGAAGGCGCAGCCGCGGCCTTTAAATGGCTGGAGGCGCATGGGCGGCTGGAAAACGCGGAGCTGCCGATGGAATTGAGCGACGGCTCACACCGCCTGGTGGAGGTCAGCGGTTGCCGGATCGGCGGCGGGCGGGTGCAACTGGAACTGCGGGACGTCACCGCGCGGAACGGCGCGCGGATTGACGACCGCGTGACGGCGCAAAGTCTGGTGGCTTCCCGCGCGGCGGCCGAGTTTGAGGACCTGCAAAAGGCCTTGCAGTCGGCGGTGGGAGCCCTGGCTGAATCGACGCCGCGCGCGGAATCCACGTTCGAGCTGTGCGACCAGGTGCAGAGGGCGGCCGAGCGCGCCGAGGTGATCGCGCACGAATTGCGGGCTTGCGGCGGCGGCTTGCCGCGACAGCCCCAGCCCCTGCGGCTGAACGAACTCATCGAAGCCATGCACCTGGCCATTCAACGCCGGCTGGGCCCGGATGTCGAAGTCCATCTGGACTTGGACCCGGATATCGCGCTGGTGAACGCCGATCCGGTGCAGGTGCGGCAGATCATCCTCAAGCTGGCGGGCAATTCGCGCGAGGCGATGGACCACGGCGGCGTCTTCACCATCGGTACGCGCAACGGCCAACCGGCGGACCCGGAGTTGGGCGCCGGCGCCGCCGGCTACGTGATCTTGGCTGTGAGCGACAACGGGCCCGGGCTCGACGATGAGAGCTGGCAGCACCTGTTCGAACCTTTCTTCACCACGAAGAAGGGAGGCAAACTCGGCCTGGGGCTGGCGGTGGTCCATGGCATCGTGCGCCAGAACGGCGGGCGCATCTGGGCGCGCAGCGAGCCGGGGCGGGGAACCGAGTTCCGTATCTATCTGCCGCAGGCAGCCGCGGCGATGCAAGCGCAGCCGGCGCCCGCATCCGCCGGATCCGCCGATCGTGCGCGGGCGCACACGATCCTGCTGCTGGAGCCGAACAACGGGCTGCGTAGCGTGCTGGCCGGGATCTTGAGAAAGCGCGGCTACTGCGTCCTGCCCGCGCGCGAGGCGCGGGAAGCCCTGCAGATCGCCCAGTCGGGGCCGCCGGACTTGCTGATCAGCCGGGGAGACGGCGATTTCGCCCGGAGCCTGCAGGCTCTGGAACCGCGGCTGCGTACGTTGTTTTTGAACGGGCAGTCGCGCAATCCGGCCGCCGGCGTGGCAACTCTGGCCAAGCCCTTCGACTTGGATGCGCTGCTGGGTATAATCCGCGAGCTGCTGGCCGGCGTAAGATAATCGTTATGCGATGGAGCGGAGTCGGCGCGGTTCTGCTGGGGCTGGCGGTGATCCTGGGAGCTTTCGGCGCCCACGGCTTACGCGGTCGGCTGGATGCCTATTCCATGGATGTCTACCAGAAGGCGGTGTTCTACCAGTTCATCCATGCGCTCGGCATTCTGATCGTGCCCCTGTTCATGCGCGCCGGCGCATTGACGCCGTCGAGCGGAGGTCTGGTCTGCTGGCTGCTGTTCGCCGGGATTGTGATCTTCAGCGGCAGCTTGTATCTGTTGGCGGTGACCGGCGTGCGGATGCTGGGTGCGATCACGCCCATCGGCGGGCTATCGTTTATTGTCGGCTGGGGTGTCCTGGCCTTCCGCCTGCTGCGGTTTTAGCGGACCGGGATCCCGCGCCGTTCAGAGCGCGCGCGCGATCAATTCTTCCAACTGATCGCGCCGCAGCCCGATGGGATTCGCTTTCATGCTGTTCGCAGCCGCGGCCTTTTCGGCCAGCGCCGGCGCATCGGCCAGGCGGACTCCGTAAGCCCGCAACGGCGGGATCTCCAGATCGCGGCACAGTTGCTCGACCCAGGTCGCTCCGTCTTCCGGCCGGGCGCTTTCATGGCCGCTGAGGACGCGCGCGACCTCCGCATAGCGGTCCAATGCGGCTTGCACGCCGGCACTGCGCAGCGCCGCGATGTTCACGCGCATGGTGTGCGGCAACAGGGCCGCGCATGGCGCCGTGCGGCGCGGCGAACATGCCGCCCAGGGGCGCGGCGAGGCCGTGAACCGCGCCCAGACCGGCGTTGGCGAGGGCCAGGCCCCCCAGCAGGCTGGCGCACGACATGTCGGTCCGCGCCGCCCGGTCCTGGCCGTCGCGCCAGGCCCGCCGCAACGCGGATGCCGCCAGCCGCATGCCTTCTATGCAGTACAGGTCCGTTAAGCGGTTGGCGCGAATCGACACGTACGGTTCAATGAGCTGCGTCAAGGCGTCCAATCCGGTACTGGCGGTGAGCGCCGGGGGCAGGTCGAAGGTTAGCTCCGGATCTACCACGGCCAGGCTCGGCAGCAAATGCGGACCGCGCAGGCTGGCCTTGACATTGTGCTCCGGCGAGCCCAGAACCGCATTACGGGTTACCTCCGAGCCGGTGCCCGCGGTCGTCGGGATGGCAAGGAATGGTGCGGATGGCAGCTTGAGCGGCCGGCCCTGCCCCACGACCTCCAGATAATCGAGGGGGTCGCCTCCATTTCCCAACATCGCGGCGATCGCCTTACCCGCATCGATGGCGCTGCCCCCGCCCATGGCGATCACCAGGTCGCAGGATTCCGCGCGCGCCTGGCGCGTTCCCAGCCGGACCGTTTCCACCTCCGGTTCCCCGTGGACGGGGAACCGTGCGCCCTCCAATCCGAGACGGCCCACATCCGCCGAGCGCCTGGTGACGAGCAACGCGCGCCGCCCCATCTCCCGCGCCGCCGCCGGTACATCCCGCACCGTTCCTGCGCCGAAGATGATCCGCGCGGCAGTGGCGAATTCAAAACGCATGCCGCCTTACCAGCCCTCGTCGGCGGGAAAAGCGTTGGCATACTTCACGCTGGTGCGCGGCTCCGCCATCATCTCGGCTACCGTGTCCCGCCAGGCGGCGTAGTGCGCGGTCTGTTTGTGCGCGGCGGTCGCGGCGCCGGTGCGGTACACCTCCACCAGGACGAACTGCGAAGGCGCGTCGGCCTGCTGCAGCACATCGAAGCGCGCGATGCCCGGCTCCTTCACGCTCTCCCGGGCGTTGGCGATAGTAGCCGCGCGGAATGCTTCCACGAACTCGGGCTTCACCCGAACGTGAACCTGCACGATCAGCATGCATCCATCGTATAACGCCGGTGCGGGCCCATCCGAGCTTCAGCGCACTACGCCCGCAAATAGGCCAGGATGGCCCGTACGGTCTCGGCCCTGGCACCCGCCAGGGACAGGCCGGGGGGCCGCCGGAACATCGCGCCGTGGGAGAGCGACTCGACCATGTGGGCGGCCACGAAGGCCAGTTTGTCCGGATTGCGGCGGGTCTTGAGTTCCCGCGCCCGCGCCGCGATCGCCAGCCGAAAAACGCCGTGCAGGCGCACGGCGAAGTGCCGCGTCCATTCGGCGTGGGGCGGAGTTTGGGCCGATAGCAGCGCGTGCAACTCGGGGTCGCGGGCATGGGCGTCGATCATGGCGTCCACGATGGCCCGCAGCAGATCCGGGAGCGCGGAGGAGGCGTGGTCCACCAGGGCGGTCTGCATCGACTGGTCGATCTCCTGTATGTGGCGTTCGTGCAAGGCGCTGAAGATCGCCTGCTTATCGGGGAAGTACTGATACAAAGAGCCGATGCTCACACCCGCGACCTCGGCGATTCGGTTGGTCGTGACAGCGCCGGCCCCCTCGCGCTTCAGAAGCCTCACCACGGCATCCAGGATGGCCTGGACGGTTTGGCGGGATCGCTTTTGTTTGGGTGTGCGCCGGCCGGAACCCGCGCGCGCTGTGGAGCCCATGGCTCCAGTTTAACCAAACATGAGCAACATTCACAATATATCTGCAGTCGACCCGGAGGGACCGTGTTTCCGCCGCGCATCGAATTGCGAGTATACAATTCGGCTTGTCCCACATTAACCTGGAAATTGTAAACATGACTAATACTCATAAATTGACGTACCTGATTACCGGCGCCACCGGAGATGTTGGATCGAAAGCCGTCGCCCACCTCCTCGCACGGGGCGAACGGCCCCGCGTATTCGTGCGGGACGCGGCGCAGGCCCGTCTCCGATTCGGCGACGGAGTCGACGTATTCCAGGGTGATTTCGCCGATCCGGCATCGCTCGAGCGGGCTCTCGCCGGCGTAGACCGGCTGCTCCTGGTAACGGCCGGCCCCCGCCTTGGGGAATGGGACGCGGTGGCGGCGCACAAAGCCAAGGCCGCCAACGTACAGCTTCTCGTCAAGCTCTCGTCCATGGACGTGGAGCAGGGGGTGGCGATTGGCGCCTGGCACGAACTGGGAGAGCGCGCGGTGCGCGCGGCGGGCATATCGTTCACCTTTGTGCGTCCGACGGGGTTTATGTCGAACCTGCTGGCCTGGGCGCATTCCGTACAGGCGGAAGGGGTGGTGCGCGCCTCCACCGGCGACGGCGGAAGGGCCTTCATTCACTCCGGCGATATCGCGGCGGTGGCCGTGCAGGCGCTGACCACGGCTGATTATGCGGGACAGGCATTGTCGATCACCGGCCCGGAGGCGTTGAGCTTTGCCGCGGCGACGGCCCGGATCGGCGCTGCACTGGGGAAGAATCTGCGATTCGAAGCCATCTCGGACGAGGAAGCCGGCCGGCGGTTCGCTGACACCGGTGCTTCCCCCGAAGAGACCAGCGCGCATGTAGAGTTGTGGCGCGCGATTCGCGAAGGACGATTGGCAACGGTTACCGACACCGTGGAACGTGTTCTGGGCCGCCAGCCGATCCCGCTGGACCGGTGGATCGCCGAGAATCTGGAGGCGTTTCGTTGAGCTGTGCGCGCCACCGCGTTGAAAATCAAGCCGGCAAATGTTCAGCCGGACGTAACCGTTGACGCGTTGCCGGCGCCCGTATCGGTTCGAGTGATAAAGATACGCGAGACCGCGCACCGCCGCCGACAACGTGGAGCGCTTGGGCGTCGCCTGCGCCACGGATGCCTTCTCGCAGGTGATGAAAGAATTCTGGCCGGACGTCAAACGCGCCCTCTTTTACCGGCACGGCGCCCGGCAGCGGGAATGATCTATACCGCCGCCTTTCCGGCGTCGCCCGCCAGCAGGCGTTGCCGGGTATCGCGATCGAAAGCCAGGTCGATACAGGTCCACGCCATGCTCAAGGCGCCGTCGTGGAGCGCCTGATCGGCATCCGGGGTGATGCAATGCGCGGTGAATTCCGGTTGGTGGTTGACTGCGGGCAGGGAATGGATGCCGATCATCGGATGGATCGACGGCATGGCCCGCGACACGTTGCCCATGTCCGTGGAGCCGGTGGGCCGCGTCTCCCACTCGCCAAGGTTTGGAAAACTCCGCCCCAATGCCTCCGAGTTTCGCCGGTAGAAGCTCGCCATGGTTTCGTCGTGCCGCATTTCGGCGTACGGCTTGTCGCCGCCGGCGATCGCCATTTGAGCGCCGGTGGCGATGGCGCCCGCCTCGAAACAACGGTGAACTTTGGGGCGCAGCTCGGTTAACTGGTCGAGCGTCTCCGAGCGGATGATGTACCGGGCCGCGGTATGCGCCGGGACCACGTTGGGGGCCGCCCCGCCATCGGTCACGATGCCGTGGATGCGATCGGTGGAACGGATATGCTGCCGCAACAATCCGAGCGCCGTCTGCGCCACTGTGAGGGCGTCGCCGGCGTTGATGCCCAGTTCTGGAAATGCAGAGGCGTGAGACTCCTTCCCGGTGTAGTGAACTTCAAACATGGAGGCGGCGATGATCTTCGCCCGGAGCATATCGAAAGGCGCGGGGTGCACCATCATAGCCGCGTGGATGCCGCGGAAGGCGCCGCGCTCGAGCAGCAGAATCTTGCCGCTGGCGTTGCCCACCTCCTCGGCCGGAGTGCCTAAGACCGTCACCGTCAGGCCGGCCTCGTCCGCCACCTCGGCCGCCGCCAGCGCCGCGCCGACCGCGGAGGCGGCGATAATATTGTGCCCGCACGCGTGGCCGATGCCCGGCAGGCAATCGTATTCCGCGCAGATTCCGATATTCAGGGGGCCCGCTCCGCACCGGGCCACGAATGCGGTAGGCATATCGCAGATGCCCTTTTGGACCGTGAAACCGGCGTCGGCCAGCGCCTCGCACAACCAGGCGGACGACTTCTCCTCCTCGAAGCCGAGCTCCGGATGGGCGTGGATTCTGTGGCTCAGCCCGACCAGGCCGTCGTAAGCCGATTCGAAACGCTTCCGCGCCGCGGACTTGAGTTCCATGTGCGCTCCCTGAACTCACCTATTCTAGCCGACCAGCGGAAGACAAGATATGTTATGCATATCGTCAGCCGAACCAGGATGCCGAAACTCCTCCTGATCACCGCCTCCTCGGATGGGATCCGCCGGGCGCGCAGGTCGCGATTCTTGAACTTCCAGCAGATCACCATGCCCTATCTGGCCGCCATGGTTCCAGCCGGTTGGCAGGTGGCCCACGTGGATGAGGAGGCCGAACAGATCGACTGGACCGCACAACCCGATGTGGTGGGCATCACGTTCCATACGCCTAGCGCGTACCACGCCTACGATCTGGCAGAACGGTTCCGCAAGCGGGGCGCTTGTGTGGTCATGGGCGGTCCGCACGTGACTCTGCTTCCGGAGGAGGCCGGCCGGCATGCGGACGTCATTTTTGTCGGCGAAGCCGAAGGCCTATGGGCGGACTTCTTACACGAGTTCGCGGCGGGGGCCTATCGGCGCATCTATCAGCCGGCCGGCCCGCCGTCTCTGGAAGGTGTGCCCATGGCGCGCAAGACGCTCTATCATCGGCGCGATTTTACCAGCGGCGTTCTGTTTGCGACCAGGGGATGCCCCAACCGCTGCGATTTTTGCGCGATTGCGGTCATGTATCCGCGCGGGTTGCGCAAGCGGCCCGTCCCGGAAGTGGCGGCCGAATACGGTTCTTTTCCCGGCAAGAGGATCATCTTCTGGGACGACAATATCGTCGCCGACCGGGAGTACGCCAAAGAGCTGTTCCGTGCCATCGCGCCTTACCGCAAGTGGTGGAGCAGTCAGGCCAGCATCCACGTGGCGCGCGACGACGAGCTTCTGGACGCCGCGGCCGAGAGCGGATGCAAGCAGTTGTTCCTGGGCCTGGAGTCGGTCTCCCAATCGAGCATGGAGGAGGTCCGCAAAGGGTTCAACAGGGTGGACGATTATGCCCGCATCGTCGCGCGGGTCCATGCCCATGGGATTGCCGTCCAAGCCGGGATCGTTTTCGGCTTCGACCACGACACGCCGGCGATCTTCCGCGACACGCTCGATTTCCTGGAGGACGCCGGTGTGCAGAACGCGACGTTCAACATCCTGACGCCGTATCCGGGCACGCCGCTATTTGAGCGGCTGGACGGCCAGGGCCGCATCCTGACCCGGGACTGGCGGAAATTCAATGGCCGGACTGACGTCGTCTTTCAGCCGCGGCGGATGAGCGCGGACGAACTCCTGGCGGGATTCCGCTACGCGAACCGGCGTTTCTACTCTCTTCCCAGCGTGGCCAAAAGGCTCTGCCGATCCCCGGTTCAGATGTGGTGGACCCTGCCGTTGAACCTGGCGTATGTGGCGGCGTGGAAACGCAGCGGGATGCAGCATGGGGAAAACGCGTAAACTGGTGGAATTCCATGCCGGATGCGAGTCAGCTCCCGCCAATCGAGTATCGTATCTACGCGCCCGGCGACGCGGACAACCTGACGCGGCTGCTGGCCGAAACGTTCAGCCGCCGGGATCCGCCGGCAGTCGCGGCCGGTTTGACGCCCGCGGAGTTCGAGGCTTTCGTGCGCTTGTGGTGCCCCAAAGCCGCCGCCGAAGGGCTGACCGTCGTAGCGCAAGATGCGAACACGCAGGAGTTGGCGGGCGCTTTGCTTGCCGAAGACAGTGCCACGCCCTGGCCTGAGGGAATAGACACGCTGAGTCCCAAATTCGAGCCTATATTCGACATTCTGGGGCAGCTCGACGGGGAGTATCGGACGGATCGGAATCCGGTCCCCGGCGAGTCGATTCACCTGTTTCTCCTCGGCGTGGCGGAATCCGCCGCCGGCCGGGGTGTGGCGCAACACCTGGTTTCCACCTGCCTCGCGTATGGAGTGTCGCGGGGCTACCGGGTGGCGGTCACCGAAGCCACCAACCCGGTTTCCCAGCATGTTTTCCGGAAGCTCGGATTCACGGAGCGCGTACGGCGGTCCTACGCGGATCATCGCTTCGCCGGGCGCGCCGTCTTTGCGTCAATCGCCGCGCAGGGCGGCCCCATTCTGATGGACAAAACGCTGTCGCCTTAGGGTGTGGCTCTGGCTGCTTCGGACCTGAGGTCCGCCGCCATGCCCGTCTTGTCGGCGACGTCAATCACGACTTTTCCGCGGCCCTGTCTGGGTGCGCGGCCGTCGTAGGTCGCGGGCGCCTGCGCGAACGGCAGCACCGTGTCCACTACCGTCCGCAGCCGTCCTTCATCCAGCAGGCGAGCGATTTCCGTCAACTGCTGCTGGTTTGGTTCGACGATGAAGAAGGCCTGTTGGACGCGCGCGTCGTTTGAATTCTCGGCGGTGGAGACGACCGTAACCAGCCGCCCGCCCGGCTTCAAAACGCTCCAGGAGCGTTCCAGCGTTTCTCCGCCCACGGTGTCAAAAACGACATCCACGGGGCCGGCCTCTTCGAATCGCGATTCCCGATAGTCGATGACGGTCTTTGCGCCGAGTCCCAGCACGAAGTCGCGGTTTCGGGCCGACGCCGTAGCCATGACCTGCGCGCCCCGAATCCGCGCGAGCTGGACCGCGAATCCGCCTACGCCGCCGGCCGCTCCGTGTACCAGCACGCGTTCGCCGGCCTGGAGCCTGGCACGTGCAAAGAGCCCCTGCCAGGCCGTCAGCGCGGAAATCGGCACCGACGCGGCCTCGGCGTGGGTAAGGCTGCGCGGCTTGGCCGCCACCGCCTGGCCCGGCGCGACGCAGTATTCGGCCAGCGCGCCGTCGGCATACCAGTCGTTCATGCCGAAAACGTCCTGGCCGATCTGGAAGGAGCCGGCATCCTCGCCCATGGCGGCGACCACCCCGGAGAATTCATGGCAAGGAACCGCGCCCATGCGCGGCTCGCCGGTGCTCCGGTGCGATGTCGGGTACCAGGATAATTCGGTCGGAATCACACCGGCCGCATGCACGCGGATCAACAGCTCACCCCGTCCGGGTTGGGGCTGCGGAACCTCGCCCGCCGTTAGCGAACGCTGCCGATCATCGAGTCGAAAGATCCTCACGTCTGGTAAGGATGACCGTGAGGATCTCCCAGTTGCGCAATTGAACGGGGGCACAGCCGCGCGATTGTGATTTATCGCCCTATACTTCAGATCAAGCCTTCCAAACGCACGTAGCTGGCCTCCATGCCGTGTTCCATACCCGTAGCCAGCATGGCGGCCCGCGTTTGGGCATCCGGCAAGGTCATGCGGATGGTCATCAGCGTACCGCTGCCATCGGGATCGAATCGCGTTTCCACGTGGTTGTCCGGCGTGGGATCGGGCAGGTGCATGCGTTCCACGTGGACGATCCTGCTGTGCGGTTCGAGCGCTGTGAATTCTCCGGTTATGTAGAAGTCGCCGCCTTTACCGTTCGTCCATTCGTAACGGAACTTTCCGCCCGGCCGCGCATCGTTGATGCAGACCGGCATCGTCCAGCCATCCGGGCCGAGCAGCCATTTCTGGATGAGGGCCGGGTCGGTGTGCGCGCGGTACAGCGCCTCCGGCGGCGCGGCGAAGCGCCGAGTCACCACCACGTGTGTGTCACCTTCGGTTTTGATCGTCATCTTGCTCATTTCTTTTTCTTTCCCTTCTCTGGTTTCATCCCGGCGAGGACTTCGTCCAGCCGGTCGTAGTTTTTCTCCAAAGCTTTGCGCAGCATGTCCAGCCACTGCTCCATGGCGTCGACCCCGGCCATCTCCAGCCGGCGGGGACGTTTGGTGCCCTCCACGCGCCGGCCGATCAGCCCCGCGTCTTCGAGCACCTTGAGGTGTTGGGAGATGGCGGGCTGGGTCATGGCGAACGGCTCCGCCAACTCCGTTACGGTCGCTTCGCCCTGGGCCAGCCGGGCGAGAATGGCGCGGCGGGTGGGATCGGCGAGGGCGGAGAAGGCGGCGTCCAGATTCAGCAATCAGTGCACTCCATAGGTAATAGCTTATATAAGTATATGCTTATTGTCAAGGAAAATTTTCACGGGCGTGGCACGCGCCACCGATTAGGCGAGAAACCGGATAAAAAGACCGCTAACATATGTATTAGTCAAACCCTATGTTTACGCGGCGTAGCTGGATCATGGGCGTGGGCTCGCTGGGCGTTTCGGCGCTGCTGCCGGCGCCGCGAGGCTCGGATTGGCCGCAATTCCGCGGCCCCAACCGGACGGATATCTCCGACGAAAAGGGACTGTTGCGTAAGTGGCCGGCGGGAGGCCCCAAACGCCTTTGGTCCGTCCCCGTGGAGCAGGGCTACGCCGGCGCGGCGATCGTCGCCGGCCGCGTCTATCATCACGACTACGACGTCAAGAAGTCCGAATGGATCGTGAACTGCCGTTCGCTGGCCACCGGGCAGGCGATCTGGCAGTTCCGCGAGGCGCGCGAGATCCGCCCCAATCACGCCATCACGCGCACCGTCCCGGCGGTGGACGGCCGTTTCGTCATCTCGCTCGATCCCAAGGCCGTGCTGCATTGCCTGGACGCCAGGACCGGGAAACAGATCTGGCGCAAGAGCCTGGTCACGGAGTATCAAGCCACCATTCCCTCCTGGTACAACGGCCAGAATCCGCTCCAGGAACCCGACCGGGTGATCGTGGCTACCGGCGGCAGCGCCGTGCTGGTGGCGCTCCACAAGGCCACGGGCAAAGAGATCTGGCGCACGCCGAACCCTGGCCCGATCCTGATGTCGCACGCTTCGGTCATGCCCGCGACGCTGGGCGGGATCCGTCAGTATCTCTATGGGACGCTGGCCGGTCCGCTGGGCGTTTCCGCGGCCGACGGCAAGCTGCTGTGGAGTTTCCCCCGCAAGTTCAACGTGGCGGTGGCGCCTTCGCCCATTGCGGTCGACCAGGAATGCGTCTTTATGACCGCCAGCTACGATGCCGGTTGTGTGATGGTGCGCGTGCGGCGCACCGGAGACGCCTTCCGCTGCGAGCCGGTTTTCGACATGCAGCGCAACGAGTGGAACTCCGAGGTGCATACGCCGGTGGTGTACCAGGGCCACATGTTCGCGGTCGGCAAGAAGAGGCGGGGGTTGTTCACCTGCCTCGGTTTCGACGGCAAGGAAGTGTGGACCAGCGAAGGCAGAGCCTCGTTCGGTTTGGGCGGCTTCCTCCTGGCCGACGGCATGTTCTTTGTGATGGACGGCAATTCCGGCACGCTGCACCTGATCGAGGCCAACACTACCGCGTACCGCGAATTGGCGAGCGCCCAGGTCCTGAGCGGTGAGGAGGTCTGGGGACCGATGGCGCTCTCGGACGGCAAGCTCGTCTTGCGAAGTTTGAGCGAGATGATCTGCCTGAATGTGCGGGATTGAATGCCATGCCTTACCGCCACCTGAAAGCCATCGCCAGCCAGTTTGAATTCGCTCTGACCGCGCTCGCCGTGGACGCGCGCGGACAACTGCACGCGGGCGGCGACCGGGCGGTCGAAGTCTACGATGGCGACGGCCGGCGGGTCGGGCGTTGGGCGGCATCGCGGCAGGTCTGTTCGCTGACGGTGGCGGCGGACGGCACGGTGTACGTTGGTGAGGAGCGGCAGATCGAGATATTCTCCGGGGCGGGCCAGATCGTGCGGACACTGCGCCATCCGAAGCTCGCCGGCCGGGTGACATCGCTCGGATTCAGCGGCGATGACCTGCTCGCCGGCGATACCTGGGACCGCGCCATCCAGCGCTTCGACCGGACCGGAACATTCCTCAACAGCATCGGAAAAGACAACCCGGTGAACGGTCTGCTGATCCCCAACGGCGCAGTGGATTTCGCGGTGGCTTTGAATCGTACGATTTTTGCCGCCAATCCGGGCAAGCATCGGGTGGAGCGGTACTCGCCGGCGGGGGGACTGTTGGGACATTGCGGCCGGTTCGACGGCCGCGATCCGGCGGGTTTCACGGGTTGCTGCAATCCGACCAACGTAGCCATCGGCGGCGCGCTGTTCACCACCGAGAAGGCCGGTCCGCGCGTCAAGGCATACGATTTCGATGGCAGGCTGCTGGGCGTCCTGGCCACGGATCTGTTCGACCCCAACTGCAAGAACATGGACGTCGCCGTCTCGCCCGCCGGCGCCGGACCGGAGCGGGTCTACGTAGCGGACACCGTGCGGCGCACCATCCAGGTATTCGAAGCGGTGAACTCATGAGCGCGGACATAACCAGGCGGGACGTGTTGACGACGGCCGTTCGGGGAACGGTCCTGGCGGTCATGGGCGGCGGCGCCGGCTTCCTGGTGAAGAAGGCCAACGGACAGATCGTCTGGCAGGTGGATGCCGCGCGCTGCGTCAACAGCCGGCTGGGAGAAACGGGGGTGGCCGCCTGCAGTCTCTGCACTACCGAATGCGTAGTGCCGTTGTCGGCCGTTCGCGCCGTGAACGAATACGCCAAGTGCGGACGCTGCAATATCTGCCCGGCGTATTTCGACGTGACCAGCCCGGTCGATCAGCATGGCTATCCCAGCGTGAAATTGTGCCCGCGTGACGCCATCCTGCGCCATCCGATCGGCAAACTCGATCCTGAAGACCCGGCTAATAATTTCTACGAATATCTGATCGACGAAACCAAGTGCGACGGCTGCGGCAAGTGTGTCATGCAGTGCAAGGATCCGCTGGGCCTGGGATCGATTACGCTGCGCGTGCGCTACGACAAGTGCGTCAACTGCAACCGCTGCGCGATCTCCACGGCATGCCCGCAGAGCGCGGTCGTCCAACTGCCGGCCGGCCATGCGGTATGAAGACGGCCCGCCTGATCCTCGCCTGTGTACTGCTCTTTCTGGCGATCCCGCGTCACGCTGCGGCCCAGCCGGTGCCCTATCAGCGTCCGGTCGAAACGGCGCCGCAGCCGGATAGCATTGGCGGCGGCTATAAACTCCCGGCCGTGCAGAAGCCGCTGCCGCGCGCTTACTGGCTCCAGATCGTGGACGTGGTGCTGCTGGGCGGGGCGATGGCCGTAGCCGTCTGGCTGGTTCTGTCGCGGCGCAATCGCAAGTGGCTGGTCTGGTTGAGCCTGGGATCGCTGGCCTACTTCGGCTTCTATCGCGAAGGATGCATCTGCCCGATCGGATCGATCCAGAACGTGGCGGTGGCGCTCACCAACCCGAAATACTCGATACCGGTGGTGGTCACCGCCACCTTCTTTCTGCCGTTGCTGACCGCTCTGTTCTTCGGGCGCGCGTTTTGCGGAGGCGTGTGCGCGCTGGGTGCCATTCAGGAACTCGTGGTGATCCGGCCAGTCACCGTTCCGCGGCGGCTGGACTGGACGCTGGGCCTGCTGAAGTACGTCTATCTGGGGCTGGCGGTGGGCTACGCCATCAAGCCCGCGCTGACCCGCAACTTTCTGATCTGCCGTTTCGATCCGTTCGTGGGACTGTTCCGGCGCAGTGGGCCGCCGCATATGCTTTTCATCGGCGGACTGTTTCTGATCGCGGGCATGTTCATCGGCCGGCCGTACTGCCGCTGGCTGTGTCCCTACGGCGGCCTGCTGGCGTGGTGTACCCGGCTGGCGCGCCGCGGCGTCACCATCACCCCGGACAAGGAGCTGGACTGCGGCCTGTGCGTGGAGGCCTGTCCGTATGGCGCGATCGAAGCCATGCGGGCCGTGCGGCGGAACTGCCTGTATTGCGCGCGCTGCTATGACGCCTGCCCGCGGCAGCGCAAACTGGTGCAGATCTCATGAGCCGGCGCCGGTGGGCTTGGATTTCGGGATGCGTGGCCGCGCTCTGCGTGGCTATTCTGATCGCGGACTATCTGGCCGCGCTGCGGCGTCCGCTGGATTCGAAAATCCCGGCCGAGCGCCTGCGGATCACGGCCGCACGCCTGTCACGCAAGCAACGGGACGATCGTGCGGCCTGGGTGCTCATGGCCGCCGCGGCCGCTTTTCTCGCCTGCGCCAGGCAGGGCGCTCGCCCGAAAGTTCCAAAACCCGCGCGGCTGGCGGCGACGATGGTGCGCCGGCCGCCGCCTCCGGCCGTCGCGCCGGTAGCGCCGGAGATCGAGTTTTCGGCCTTTGTCGAAGACGCGATCGCCAGATTGGGCCGCGGTAAAGAATCGGCCATCCCGCTGCTGCAAGCCATCCAGGCGCATTACCGCTATTTGCCCGACGAAGCTCTGCGCCACCTCTGTGCGCTCACCGAAATCACGCCGGCGGAGATCGCGGGCACCTCGTCGTTTTATGCACGGTTCCGCCGTTCGCCGGTGGGCAAGCACGTGGTGCGAGTCTGTCACGGGACCGCCTGCCACGTCGCCGGAGCGCGTCAGATCACCGACGAACTGCGCCGCTACCTGGCCATTCCCGAAGGCGCCGACACCGATCCCGCACGCCAGTTCACCATCGACGAGGTCGCCTGCCTGGGCTGTTGCAGCCTGGCGCCGGTGCTCATGGTGGACGGGCGCCCGGCCGGAAAACTGACTCCCGTCACGGCCTGCGAGGCGCTGCGAGACGACGTATGATCGAGATCCGCATCGGTCTGGGATCGTGCGGTGTGGCCAGCGGCGCCGGACCGGTGCGGGATGCGTTGGAAGGCGCGGCCCATAAGCTGGGCGCGCGCGGCGCCATCAAAGCGGTCGGCTGCAACGGCATGTGCTACCGCGAGCCGATGGTGGAGGTGGCCGGGCCGGACGGGCAGGTCACACTGTACAGCCACGTCACGCCGCAGACGGCGCCGCTGATCGTGCGAAAACATCTGCGGCGGGGACGCTTTCCGGGCGGCGAGCCACGCCCGGATTCCGGCACATCCGAGCGCATCGTGTTGGAGAACTGCGGCCAAATCGATCCGCTCCGGATTGACGACTACATCGCACGTGGCGGCTATCGGGCCCTGGCCACGTGCCGGGCGGAACTTTCCCCGCAGCAGGTGATCGACACGATCACCGCAGCCGGGCTGCGCGGCCGCGGCGGCGCCGGATTTCCGACGGGCCGCAAATGGGCCATGGGCCGGGCGCAATCCAGTCCCGTGAAATATGTCATCTGCAACGGCGACGAGGGCGATCCGGGCGCATTTATGGATCGCCTGGTGCTCGAGTCCGATCCTCACCGCGTGGTGGAAGGTCTGGCCGTCGCCGCGTATGCGGTGGGCGCCGCAGAAGGCTATTTCTACATTCGTACCGAGTATCCCCTGGCGGTCGAACGCGTGCGTGCCGCAATTAGCCATGCCCAGCAGCGCGGCATACTCGACGGTGTGCGCCTGGAGGTCCGCGAAGGCGCGGGCGCCTTCGTCTGCGGGGAAGAGACCGCCCTCATACAGTCTCTGGAAGGCAAGCGCGGCATGCCGCGCCTGCGTCCGCCTTATCCCGTGGAGAAGGGTTTTCGCGGACAGCCGACCGTGATCAACAACGTCGAGACGCTGGCCTGCGTGCCCTGGATTCTGCGCCGCGGTGCGGCCGCCTTCGCCGCGCTGGGCACACCCGCCAGCCGCGGCACGAAGGTCTTTTCGCTGGCCGGAAAGGTCAATCGCGGCGGGCTGATCGAAGTTCCCATGGGCATCACGATCCGCGAGGTGGTGGAGAAGATCGGCGGCGGCATCCGCGGCGGCCGGCAATTCAAAGCCGTACAAATGGGCGGCCCGTCCGGCGGCTGCATCCCGGCGCGGCTGGCCGATACGCCCATCGATTACGAGGCGCTGGCCCAGACCGGCGCCATCATGGGCTCCGGCGGCCTGGTGGTGCTGGACGATCGCGACTGCATGGTGGACATCGCCCGCTTCTTCCTCAAGTTCACGCAGGCCGAGTCGTGCGGCAAATGTACCTTCTGCCGCATCGGCACCAAGCGTATGCTGGAGATCCTGGAGCGGCTGTGCGAAGGCAACGGCCGGCCGGACGATCTGGAAAAGCTGGAAACGCTGGCCGATTATGTGGGCCGCGCCAGCCTGTGCGGCCTGGGCCAGACCGCGCCCAACCCGGTCTTGACCACGCTCCGTTACTTCCGCGAGGAGTACGAGGCGCACCTTCACCAGCGCCGCTGTCCGGCCGGACGCTGCCCGGCCCTGATCCGCTATGGCGTCACGGATAACTGCATCGGTTGCACACTGTGCGCGCAGGCCTGCCCGGTTGGCGCTATCGCCTATCGACCCTATGAAAAACACGCCGTGGACGATCGCCTCTGCACCCGCTGCGATATGTGCCGCCAGGTTTGCCAGGATGACGCCATCGAGGTGATCTAGCATGCCCACGCTCACCATCGACGGAAGACGCATCACCGTGGAGCCGGGAGCTACCGTGCTGGATGCCGCGCGCTGGCTCGGAATCCGGATCCCGACCATGTGTCATGTGCCGGGGATCGAGGCGGCCGGATCGTGCTTCGTCTGCGCGGTACAGATCGAAGGCCGCCGCACGCTCTCGCCCGCCTGTGCCATGCCCGCCGCCGACGGCATGGCGGTGATCACCGGCAGCGACGACGTCCGCGCCGCGCGCCGGGTCGCGCTCGAGCTGCTGCTCTCCGATCACGCCGGCGAATGCGTGGCGCCCTGCGCGGCCGGGTGTCCGGCCGGTCTCGATATCCCCGGCTTTGTGCGTGGGGTCGCGGCCGGGGACCATGCCGGCGCGGCGCGGGTGATCGCCGAGCGACTGGCACTGCCGGGCTCGCTGGGCCGCATCTGCCCGCGCCTGTGCGAGCAGGGATGCCGCCGGGGCGATCTGGATCAGGGCCTGGCGATCGGGGCCCTGCATCGTTATGTCGCCGACCTGGCCGGCCATGCGCCGCGGCGCGCGCCGTCCACCGGGAAGTCGGTAGCCATCGTGGGAGCCGGACCGGCGGGACTGGCGGCGGCGTATTACCTGGCGCAGAAGGGCCACGCCTGCGCGTTGTTCGACGCGCACGCACTCCCCGGCGGAATGCTGCGCTACGGCATTCCCGCGTACCGCCTGCCCAAGGACGCCCTGGATCTCGAAATCGACTGCATACGCGCGCTTGGTGCGACATTCCACATGGGCCGGCGATGGGGCGAGCACTTCACGCTGGCGGACCTGCGAGCGCGGCACGATGCGGTCTTCGTGGCGATCGGCGCCCAGCGCGCGCAGCCGCTCGGCTGCGAAGGCCAGGAACTGGCACTGGCCGGAACGGATTTCCTCGCCGATCCGCAATCCCTCAGCGGTGATGTGATCGTGGTCGGCGGCGGCAATACGGCTATTGACTGCGCCCGCACGGCCATTCGGCTGGGCGCGCGCAGCGTCCGTGTCGTGTACCGGCGCGGACGGCAGGAGATGCCGTGCCTGCTCGAGGAAGTCGAGGACGCCGAAGCCGAGGGTGTGCAGGTCGATCTTCTGGCCGCGCCGGTCAAACTGGAACGCACCGCGTCCGGTCTGCGCCTGACTTGCCGGCGGGTGACGCTGGGCGAGCCGGACAGTTCCGGCCGCCGGCGGCCGATCGCGGTGGACGGTTCCGATTTCACCATCGAATGTTCCACCGTCATCGCCGCGATTGGACAGTCCGTGGAGCGGGACTTGGCCCGGCAGGACGGGCTCGAAGTAACCGCGTGGGGCATCGCCGCCGATCCGCGCACGCTCGCCACGAGTCTGCCCGGCGTCTTTGCGGGAGGCGATGCCGTGCTGGGGGCGGACCTGGCCGTGCGCGCGGTGGCCGCGGGACGGATGGCGGCCGCCTCGATTCATCAGTTGCTCTCCGGCGAAGCCGTTACCGGCGAACCCACCCTGTTGAACGTGGCCATGCACCCGGTGGACGACGGCGAGCGCGCGGCGATGTTTCGCGCCATCGAGCGAGCAGGCCGGGTGCCCGCGCCCCAGATCCCCATGGCGCGCCGGCTGGTCAGCTTTGACGAGGTGGAACTGCGTCTGCCCGGCGCCGATGCGCTGCGCGAAGCCGGCCGCTGCCTCACCTGCGGGTGCCGCAAGGCAGACTGCTGCCTGGTGCGTTCCCTGGCCACGGAGTACGGCGCCCGGATCGACCGGTTTGCGGGCGCCCGCCGCCGTTTCGAGCAGGACCTGTCGCATCCGGAAATCGTCTATGAGCCGGGCAAGTGCATCTGCTGCGATGCCTGTGTGCGGATTGCGGCCGCCGCCGGCGAACCGGTGGGCCTGGCGCTGATCGGGCGAGGCTTCGACGTGCACGTCGGGGTACCGTTCGGCCTCCCGTTGGCGCAGGGACTGGAGTCCGCGGCCAGGCGTTGCGCGGAAGCTTGTCCGACTGGTGCTTTGGCCCTCCGCGGATCGCGCGCCTGCGAACTGTGCGCCTGTTGATTTTCCCCGGCTGGGCTCAGCCGGCCCTGCGGACCACGTAGTAAGGCATTCCGGCAAGGTCGGGCGGGAAGCCCGGATGCAGCCAGGGGCGGTCCGGCGCCAGGGCCAACTCGAAGTAATACTGCAGCGGGTACGGCGAGCCGGTGTACGTGCCCGGGATCGTGGCTGTATAGGCTGAGGCGCTGCGCTCCATCGCGGTGGACTGCCACCGCTCGGCTTGATTGACGTGCCGGTAATAGAGCTTGGCCGTCGCCAGCATGGGACCGCTGATTTGCAGCGTGAGCGCCTGTGACGGCCGGAAGCGCGCCGGCACACGGTGCACGATCGCGGCCGTAGGACGCTGGGGCCGTCCGACGGCCTCGGCGATGGCCGCCTTCACGCGCGGGTCGTTGCCTTGCCTGGCGGCTGGCAGACGCTCCTCCAATCGTTGGATGTCGGCATCCATCGCCGGGAGACGATCGAGCCAGTGGCCGCGCAGCCAGGGCAATTCGCCGACCGTGATATCCGCAACGTAGATTCCCTTGGCATGGTCGGCCGCAGCCTGCCATGCGGATCGGGCGATACGGTAGAACCGCAGCGCCTCTGCGAGCGCGCTCCGGTCGCCGCTGCGCTCGTGAATGGCGAACAGGACGCCGGCCCGAAACTTTGCCGCAAAGAAGCGGCCCAGGCCCGCCTGAATCGCCAGATCGATCGCGACGCGGCGGTCTTGCACCGGCTGGGCCGCGTCCGCCAGGTCTTCCAGCCACTGCGCCACCTCGACGGGCGAATACTTGCCGCTCCGCGCATCCTGCAGCAACTCCGCGGCGAAATCGTTGATCCGGGAGAAGAGCTGCGGATCGAGCGGGCTGGTGTTGCCGAAGGTTTTGGGCGCGGGAGTATCGGAGTATTCCGTTGTCGACGGCTCGACCAGCGACTGGTTGGTGTAGATCTCGGGCCAATAGTTGTTGTTTGCCGCGGAAGGCAGGTGCGCCGTGGTGACGATCGGCAGGATGCGGCTGGCGGCGGCCAGCGAAGCCTCGACATCCACCTGCGTATCCGGGTCGTAGAGTTTATGGCCCCACACACGATAGGTAGCCAGGTATTTCTCCCAATCCCATCGCGGCCGCAATCGGGCGTCGGCATAGGCGCATCGGCCGGCCGTGCCGGAGGGCGGCGTACCCGATCCGCGGCGGCCCTTGAAGGAGAGCGGCTCCATGATTTCGGCGCCGCTCGTACCGCAAAATTGAAAGGCGCGCGCACACCCGCCGGCGAACACGGGATCGGCCCACAGCAGCAGTCTCTGGCTGCCCGGCCAAACGCGCCACAGGATCTCGAAGCGCCGGTCTTCGCGCAGCAGGTCGGCATAGCCGTAACGCGTGAAGCTGCGCGAGCCGGTACTCAGGGCCATCAGGCCGCTATCGCGATGGCCGGCCTTAGGCACCTCCTGATCGCGGATGTCGGCCTGGTGGTACGGCATCCCCATGTGCTCGGCCCAGAACTTGGGTGACACGGTAACAGGCATTCCGGTGGCCAGCGCGCGATCGATCATGTCCTGGTCGATGCCCTTGGCGTGCAGATCGATCCCGACCGTGCGGCCGGCGCGCTTCACACCGTCGAAGACGGTACTCCAAAACGTATAGCTGCGCTCGACGACGCCGCTTTCCCCGTGGGTGCGGAGGGTGACCCCGGTGATCGCCGGACAAGTGCGTAGCAGAGCCGTCAGTGCATCGCGGCAGTAGGGGCCGTGGTTATCGGCGTCGAGTCCCGCGATGGTGTAGTTCGCGTGCGGGCTGTTCTCCCAGCGGTAGCCGTGCATCCACAGTCCCAACTGGAATTCGAGGCCGTGGCTGGCGGTCTGCTCGCTAATGAAGCGCAGCGTTTCCAGGTTCCGGTCGCGCTCGGATTCCGGCAGGTTTACCGCGCGGACCGCATAGCCGGGCACGGAGACGAGGAAGGGGTAGGCGAACAGGAAATAGGCATCGGTGACCTCGCGTAGAAAGTCGTAACCCAGGCCGAAGCTCAGATGGAAGCGGTTGAACCGGTTCTCGGCGAGCATGGCGAGGTAGTGCCGCCACATCTCGCGATCGTAAAACCAGGGCTTGTCTTCCACTTCGCTGGCGAAGAGCCGTTGCACGCTGCGGATGCGGTTGGCGGGCGGCTTCCCGGATTGCGCCCGCGCGGATGTGCCCGCCAGGACGCCGGCGGTGAGGATGAATTCGCGGCGGTTCACAACCGGATTGTACTGCGCATCCTTACTCGTGGCGCAAGGCCACCATCGGATCGACGCGGGCCGCCCGGCGCGCGGGCACGTAGCAGGCTACCAGCGAGATGGCGCCCAGTATGAGCGGGACGCTAATCAGCACCGCCGGATCCAGAGCCTTGACGCCGTAGAGCAGGCTGGCTAATGCCTTGCCTACGGCCGCGGAAAGCAGCAGCCCCACGCCCGTGCTGACCGCGGTCAGGAGCAAGCCCTCCCGCAGGATCATGCGCAAGGTCGTACCGGAACCGGAGCCCAGGGCCATGCGGATACCAATCTCGCGCGTGCGGCGCGCCACGGTGTACGAACGCACGCCGTACAGGCCCACCATGGCCACCAGGAGCGCCACTCCGCCGAAGATACCGAACATCCACGCGCCGGTCCTTACCGTCCACAGATCGAAACTCGATTCCAGGTGGGCGCGCAGGGTGCGCAAATAGATCAGCGGCAGCCGTTCGTCTACCGAATGGATCTGCCGGCGCACCGTTTCCAGCAGCGCAGCCTGTGCGGCCGGTCCGGAAAACGCGGCCCGCAGGTGGATATTCATGTCCGACTGGTAGTGTTGCGCGAAGGGCACGTAGAGGTGCGGTGAGATTCCCTCGCCGCCGAAAATGTTCTCCTGCACCGGGCCGACGACGCCCACCACCAGCGCGTCGATTCCCTGATTGGCCGAGTCGCCCTCCACGATGTGGACGTATTGTCCGATGGGGTCCTCGTGCGGCCACAGACGGTCGGCCGCCAGTTTGTCGAGAAGGGCCACCGGCCGTGTGGTGCCGGACTCGCCGGCTACGAACGATCGTCCGCGGAGAATGGGGATTCCCAGCGTCTGAAAATAGTCTTCGCTCACGATGTTGTACCGGACCCCGATGGACGTCTGGCTGCCGTGGCCCTTTTGAATGTCTTTGCCGAGGGAGATCATCCCGAACGGCACCGTCGCCGCGAGACTCGCGCTCTGGACGCCCGGCACAGCCCGCAGCCGGTCCAGCAGGGTGGCATATATCTGGCGCCCGCGTGCCTCATCGTATCCCGCCAAGCCGGGATCGACTTCGGCGATCACGCCGTTGTCCATACGGAATCCCGGCTCGACCTGCGCCACGCGCAGAGAGCTGCGGACGAAGAGGCCGGCGGCGGTCAGCAGGACCAGCGACAGGGAAAGCTGGCTCATCACCAGCAGATTCCGCCGCGACCAAAGCCGGCGCGGCTTGCCCCGCTCCAGTTCCTCGTATTCGCCTTGTTTCAAGCCGGACACCAGATCGGGCCGGCACTGGCTCCAGGCCGGGCCGACGCTGAAGACCAAGGTGCTGAAGCCACTGAAGGCCAGCGTGGCGAGCAATACCCGGAGATCGGGGCCGCCTGCATAGACCAGATCGATGGGCGCCAGGATGGAGAAGGACGAGACCAGCGCCGTCGTGCCCCAATAGGCCACGGCGAGGGCCGCCGCCCCGCCGGCCAGAGCCAGCAACAAGCCTTCGGTTACGAACTGCCGGACGATCCGCAGGCGGTCGCCGCCGAGGGCCAGGCGTACCGCGATCTCTTTGCGGCGCGCCGCGCCGCGCGCCATCATCATGTTCGCCACATTCATGCAGGCGATCAGCAATACGACGCCGGCAGCGGCCAGCAGCAGCACGGAAGGCAGGAACAGGAACCGGTCGTTGGCCGGATTGGTGGAAATATTCATGCGCGAAAGAGGACGCGCAATGAAGGTCTGGTTCTTGTTCTCGGCCGGATAGGCTCGCGCCAGGGCGGAGGCGGCCAGGGCCAGCCGGGAATCGGCAGCCTGCGGCGTCACGCCGTGGCGCAGGCGTCCCACCAGGATCAAATCGTAGGTGTCGCGCGCCGCCAGCCGCCGCCCTTGTCCGCCGAAGGTGTTGCGTACGTCATCATAGACGCCCAGCGGCAGGTAGAGGGTCGGGCTGATCAGCGCGGTGGTGCCGGTGAATCCTTTGGGAGCGATGCCGACGATCGTGTAGAGCCGTCCGTTCACCCGCAGTGTCTTACCGCTGATTCCGGGATCGGCGCCCATTTTCCGCCAAAGCGGATAGCTGACGATGGCCACCGCGATGCCGGAGCCCGGGCGCTCCTCTTCGCGCGTGAATCCGCGGCCGCGATATAGCGGGACGCCGAATGTGTCGAAGAAATTCGCGGAGACGATATCGGCGAACACCCGCCGCGTGGAGTCGCCCTCGCTGAGGCCGACCAGCGCCAGGTTGTGCGCCGCCAGGCTGCGGAAAAGGGAATTGTCGCGCAGATCGGCGTAGGTCGCATAGGAGAAGCCGCGATAGGTGTCCGGCTTGACCGTGTCACGGCTGTAGACGCCGGTTAGCTCCTCCGGGTGGCTGATCACCAGCGGCTTCAGCAGGAAGGAGTTGATCAGCGTGAAAATCGCGGCGTTCGCGCCGATGCCGAGGGCCAGTACGGCGACTGTGGCGGCCGCGAATCCCGGCTGCCGGCCGAGGGAGCGCGCTGCGTGGCGAATGTCTCTGAAAAGTGTGCCCATGGATGACTCCGACAACTCGTGATTAGCTACGCAGCCATGTTGTTGGCAGTTCGATAATTTTTACGCAGCGAGATCCCGGGCGGCTTGACACACCTCGCGCGCCGTCTCTATACTCGACCAGGAATGAAACGCCGAACCTTCTGCGGGCTTCCTCTTGCGGCGTTGCCCGCATGGTCCCAAGCGGATCCGGGCGCGCCTAAAGCTGCAGTCGAGCGATGGAAAGACCTGCGCTTCGGCATGTTCATCCACTGGGGGCCGGTCAGCATCGTCGGCACGGAAATCAGTTGGTCGCGCGCGGGAGAGCGCCGCGGCCGGCACGACGCGCATACCGGGAATGTCCCGGTGGAGATCTACGATAACCTTTACCGAATCTTTAACCCGGTGAAGTTCGTCCCCGATCAATGGGTTCAACTGGCCAAGGACGCCGGGATGCGTTATCTGGTGTTCACCACCAAGCACCACGACGGTTTCTGCAACTTCGACTCCCGCCTTACCGACTACAAGATCACCAGTCCGCGCTCGCCCTACGGCAAGGACATCGTGCGCCAGATTGCGGACGCCTGTCACCGCGGCGGAATCGGCTGGGGCGTGTACTACTCCCAACCCGACTGGCACCATCCGGACTATCGCAACGGCGCTGCCCACAGCAAGTACATCGCATACCTGCACGGGCAGGTGCGTGAACTGTTGACCAACTATGGCAAGACCGGGATGTGGTTCTTCGACGGCCTGGGCGGCACCGCGGCGGATTGGGACGCGCCGCGGCTGATTCGCATGATGCGGGAGTTGCAGCCGGACCTGGTGATCAACGATCGCGCAGGGGTGCCCGCCGACTACGATACGCCGGAACAGACCATCGGCGCGTTTCAGGACAAGCGTCCGTGGGAGACCTGCGCCACGGTGGGACAGCAGTGGGCCTACAACCCGGACGACATTCTCCGCCCTTTCGACGAATGCCTGCGCGGATTAGTGTGCTGCGCCATCGGCGACGGCAACCTGCTGTTCAACGTCGGCCCCCGGCCGGACGGCCGGATTGAGGATTCACACGCGGCCCGTTTGCGCGAGATGGGTGCGTTTCTCAAGCAATATGGCGAGAGTATCTATGCCACGCGCGGGGGACCGTTTGTAGCCCCGGATGAAGGGAAGCGAAAGGACGAGAGCTTCGACATGCCGGAGGGCAGGTGGTGGGGCGGCAGCACGCACCAGGGGAAGGCGATCTATCTGCACATCCTGCGCTGGCCGTCCGACGTCATCTCGCTGCCGGCGATTCCGCTCCGCGTTGTGCGCCACGCAGCGCTCACGGGCGGCCGGGCCTCGGTCAGCCAGTCCGCCGCGGGAATCCAGGTGAAGGTTGAGGCGGCTGGACGCCATGCGGTGGATACGATCGTCAAGCTCGAGCTCGACGGTCCCGCGGGAACCATTCCGGCCATGCGGGAAAGTTGAGCGACACCGTACGCCCTACTCCATGCGCAGCGCTTCGGTAGGCGATATGGATGCCGCCCGGCTGGCCGGAACAATAGCCGCCGCAAAAGCGCACGCCGACAATGCGACCGTAGCCACGATCAGGGCCGGCGGGTCCCAACTGGTGACGCCGTAAAGCTCGGCGGAGAGCAGGCGCCCGGCGCCGATGGCCAGCGGGACGCCCAGGAGCAACCCCAGGAACGCGCGGCGGGTCGCGCCCCGCAACACCAGTTGCACGATCCTGGAGCGATCGGCGCCCAGCGCCATGCGGATGCCGATTTCGTTGGTCCGCCGCGCTACCGCATAGGCCGTGACGCCGTACAGGCCCACCGCCGCGAGCAGCAGAGCCACGATGCCGAACAGGCTGGCCAGGCCGGCTACGGCGCGCTCCTGGTCGAAGGAGAGGGCCACCTGATCCTGCATCGTCCGCACGCTGGTAATCGTCAGATTCGGATCGACCTCGGCCAGCGTCTTGGTGAGCAGGGGCTGCAGTTGCCCCAACGGAATATCGGTTACCAGCATGAGGCCGCCGATGAAATGCGAGCGTAGTTCGAGCTTGCGTAATAGTTCATCGCGGTAGTCGACACGCTGCGCCAGGGGGACGAAGAACATGGGTCGCGCCGGCCGGTTCAAGGCAAAGCCCGCGAACTTGGCGTCGCGCACCACACCCACGATGCGGAAGGTACCGGCGTTTTCCGGCAGGTCCAGGCCGAAGTGCTGATCGAGCGGGTCCTCGCTGCTTTTGAAGAAACGCTTCACGAACGCCTGATTGACCACCGCCACCGGCGCCGTGGTTTCGTTGTCGGCCGCGGTGAAGCCGCGGCCGCGCAGGATCTGCATTCCGAAATTCTGCTGATAATTGGCACTGACGCGGTCCCACGACGCACCGCTATCGTCGCTCATTTTGGCCGGCGGATGGCCGCTGACGAAGATCATCTCTCCCCAGTTGTTGGTGAGCGGGTTGTATAAAGCCAGTCCGGATCCGCGCACGCCCGGCAGCCGGTTGAGGCTCTCTTCCATGCGGCGGTAAAGCGCCGCCAGTTGCGGCTGGGTATAGCTGGCCGGCAGGTTCTCCAGCGAGACAACCACCCGCCCTCGAATCTGATATCCGAAGTCCTGGTTCTCGAGCTTACCGAGGCTGCGGGCCAGCAGCGTGGCTCCCGCTACCAGGACGACCGACAGGGTGGCCTGCCCGATCACCAGCGCCTGGCTGGCAAACGAGGAGTGGTCCGTGCTGCCGCGGCCCGATCCGCGCAAGGCCTCCGCCGGATCGGTGCGCGTGGCGAACCATGCCGGCGCGGCGCCGAATACGATGCCGGTCGCCAGCGCCAGCCCGAACGCGAAGCCCAAGATCCGGAGCGAGGGCGCGGTGCTGATGGGAAGGAAGTGGGAACTGTGGAACGCCAGGGCGAGCAGCAACCGGGCGGCGCCGCTGGCCACCACCAGCCCGGCGATACCTCCGCCGATGGCCAGCAGTACGCTTTCCGTGAGGCCTTGCATCACCACCTGCCGCCGCGAGGCGCCCACCGCCAGGCGCACCGCCGTCTGTCCCCGCCGCGCTACCGAGCGCGCCAGCAGCAGGTTGGCGACGTTGGCACAGGCGATCAGCAGCACCAGTCCGCATACCGTAAAGAGAATCTGCAGGCTGCGGCCATACTGCTCCTTCAGCACCGCGACACCGCCTCCTGCCGGTACCAGCTTGATGAACTGCTTGGGCATCATACGCAGAACGTCGGGCATCCAGTTGGGGGGATAACCGGAATCGTTCTGGAGCCACTGGCGCAGCACACCGGTCAGCCGCGGCGCCATTCCCGCCGTGGTGGCGCCCGGCCGCAGACGCCCGATCATCCGCAGCCATGCGGAAACGGGTTGATGCAGCAGGCCTCCGTTGCCGTCAATCAGCGGCTCCTGCTGCAGGGGCAACCAGATGTCCGGCGGATCGCTTTGCAGGGTTTCGCCGATGAAACCGGCCGGCCCGACTCCGATCACGGTAAACGGATGGCCGTCGAGCACGAAGGTCGCACCCACTACCGATGGATCGCCCCCGTACACGGTCTGCCAGGCATGGTGGCTCAACACGGCGACCGGCGGGGCTCCGGGTTGGTCGTCATCCTTCGTGAAAACCCGTCCGCCGAATGCGCCCACGCCGAGCGTGGAGAAGTAATTGCCGGTCACGTACTCGGACGACAGGGGCCGGGCGGCCGCGTCCACACCCTGCCGCCGCGCGCTCAGACCCCTGCGCCCTGCCTGGAAGGCCGTCACCTGCTCGAACTCGGGCACCGCCGCCCGCAAGCGCTCGAAGAGGGGATAAGAGTACATTCCCCATTGATCCTGCGGACCGCCTTCCACGCAGCAATCGTTGCCCTCGCCGACCCGGTAGAGCCGGCCCGGATCGGAGACCGGCAACGAACGCAGCATTACGGCATCGATCAGCGTGAATATCGCAGTGGTGCCGCCGATTCCCAGCGCCAGCGTGAGGATGGCCGCAGTGGAAAAGACCGGAGATTGCCGGAACTGCCGGAGGGCGTAGCGAATATCAGCGAGAAGATCGCGCATACTGTTCCTTTTTTAGTTCTACGAACGGGCAGCCCTGCCAGTTCCGAAACTTCTTAGGATGCAGGTACACTGGTTCCCATGCAAAGGATTCTGGTCACGGGGGCTACCGGCAACGTCGGCGGTCAAGTCGTTTCGCAATTGCTCACCATGGGTGTGAATATTCGGGCGATGGTACGCCATCCGGGGTCCGCGCATCTGCCGCGCCAGGTGGAGGTGATGCGCGGCGATCTGATGAGCCCGGAGAGCCTCGCCGGATGCCTGGAAGGCGTGGATGCCGTATTCCTGGTATGGGCGGCGCCTGCGACGGGCGTTGTGCCGGCGCTGGAGCGGATAACGAAAACCGTTCCGCGGGTTGTCTTCCTGTCGAATCTCACTGTGCGCGACGACGTCGAAGAACAGAACTATGCCGTGTCGGATCTGCACATCGGGATCGAGCGGTCGATTGCGGCATCCGGTGTCAGATGGACGTTCCTGCGGCCCGGGGCATTCGCCACCAACGCCCGGATCTGGTGGGCACGGCAGATCCGCGGCGCCAACGTGGTGCGCTGGCCCTATGCGGACGCCGCCACATCGCCAATCCACGAAGGGGACATCGCCGCGGTGGCCGTCCGTGCCCTGTGCCAGGATGGCCATGCCGGAGCCAGGTATCTCCTCACCGGCCCGGCGTCGCTCACACACCGGGAACAGATCCGCATCCTGGGTGAGGCGATCGGCCGTCCCCTCCATTACGAGGAGATCGCGCCGGAAGTGGCGCGGCGTGAAATGACCGCGATCATGCCGCCGGCGATTGCGGATATGTTACTCGGTGCCTGGTCCAACGCGGCGGGAAGACCGGCGCCTGTTACTGCCACGGTGGCGGAAATCACCGGCCGGCCGGCGCGTTCCTTTCACGAGTGGGCCATGGATCACACGCGCGAGTTCCAACCATAACCGGCGGCGGGGCTGGGGGAGCTGAGAGCCGTGACTGCGAAAAACAGCGTCCCCGTTGGTGGGCGCATGGGTGTTGATTAGATAACAGCGGCTGCGCGCTATGATTTGAGGCTGAGATGCCTTTTATCCACGATGATTTTCTGCTGGCGAACCGGGCGGCGCGCCGGCTCTATCACCAGTTTGCGGAAGAACAGCCGATCCTGGACTTCCACTGCCATCTGCCCCCCAACGACATCGCGGAAAACCGGCAGTTCCAAAACCTGTTTGAAATCTGGCTGGAGGGGGATCACTATAAGTGGCGCGCCATGCGGGCCAATGGCGTCGCCGAACGTTACTGTACCGGCGACGCAGATCCTTTCGCGAAGTTTCAGGCCTGGGCCGCCACCGTGCCGCACACTTTACGCAATCCGCTGTATCACTGGACCCACCTTGAATTGAAGCGCTATTTCGGTATCGAGGACCTGCTCGACGAGGCGCGCGCGGCGCATGTCTGGGAACAGGCCAACGCGCTGCTGGCCACGCCCGAACTGCGGCCGCACGGGATCCTGAAACGGTTCGGTGTCACCGCGGTGTGCACCACGGACGATCCGGCGGATGACCTCGCCTGCCACCGCGCCATCGCCGCCTCGGGGCTCGAGACCCGCGTCTTCCCGGCGTTTCGTCCCGATAAGGCGCTGAACGTGCATCTGCCGGAAGTCTTCAATCCGTGGGTGGACCGCCTCGGAATCGCTAGTAACACGGAGATCGGCTCGCTGCAGGACCTGCTCGACGCGCTGCGCCGCCGCCACGATGCCTTTCACGCCCTGGGGGCGCGGCTTTCCGATCACGGTCTGAATCACTGCTACGCCGATTTCTGCGCGGAACCGGTGGCCGCCTCGATTTTCGAGAAGGCGCGCCGGGGCGTGGCCGCCAGCGCGGAGGAGCACTCCAGGTTTGCCTCGTACCTGATGCTGTTCTTCGGGCAACTGGATGCGGAGAAGGGCTGGACCAAGCAGCTTCACCTGGGCGCCTGCCGCAGCGTGAATGTGCGCCGCTTGCGGGAGATCGGTCCCGACACCGGCTTCGATTCCATCGGCGACTGGCCGCAGGCGATCGCCCTGGGCGCTTACCTGAGCCGGCTGGAAGCCCAGGATGCGTTGCCCAAGATGATTATTTATAACGTCAATCCCGTGGACAATTATGCCTTCGCCACGATGACCGGCAACTTCCAGGACGGGCGCATCGCAGGCAAGATACAGTTCGGCGGCGCCTGGTGGTTTCTGGATCAGAAGGAAGGCATAGAGTGGCAGATCAATGCCTTGTCGAACACCGGGCTGCTTTCGAGATTCGTCGGCATGCTGACCGACTCGCGATCGTTTATGTCTTATCCGCGGCACGAGTATTTTCGCCGGGTGCTGTGTAACCTGCTGGGGGCGGATATGGAGAACGGACTGATTCCGGACAGCGATGACTTAATCGGGCCGATGATTCGCGGGATCTGTTACAGCAACGCCGCGCAGTTTCTGGGGCTCGATCCAGTGAATCACGGCAACGGCGGCCAGGTAGACGGATCCGGCAATCACGAATAGAGGCGCATAGAGGTTATGCGACCAGTCCAGCCAATATCCGACCGTGGGGGCGATCAGCATGCCGCCGACGGCTCCGGCGAGTCCGCCCAGACCTACTACCGAGGCCACCGCGCCGGGCGGGGAAAAGTCGGACGCCAAGGTATATAAGTTGGCGGAAAAGCCCTGATGTCCGGCGGTGGCCAGGCCCACCAAAGTTACCGCGAGCCACATATTCCCGTGAGTGTGGCCGGCCAGGATCACCGGTGTGACTACCAGCGCGCAGATCAGCAGGGCGGCCTCGCGGGCGCGATTGGGGGTCCAGCCATGCTTCAGGAGGGCCGACGGTATCCAGCCGCCGCCGACCGAGCCGATGGCCGAGAACTGATAGACGATGATGACCGGCAGGCCCAGGTGGGCGAGATCCAGGCCGTACGCGCGATGCAGAAACCCGGGCAGCCAGAAGAGGTAGAACCACCAGGCGGGATCGGTGAGGAACTTTCCCAGGATGAACGCCCAGGTCGCCCGGCGGTGGAGTAGCTCACGGACGGGCAGGGCTGCCGGGCGTTTTGCCGATTGCTGAAGCGGGCGGCCGCGCAGTGAAGACCACCAGAGCAGCACCCATAGTAAACCGGCCGCACCGGTGGCCACGAAGGCCCATCGCCATCCGTAATGGATCGCCAGCGGCGGCACGATCAAGGGAGCGAGGATCGCGCCGATGTTGGCGCCGCTGTTGAATATGCCGGTTGCCAGCGCGCGTTCTTTTTGCGGAAAGCAATCGGCGACGGTGCTGATAGCGGCCGGAAAGTTGGCGGATTCGCTGAGACCCAGACCAAAACGGGCGAGGCCGAAGCCCATCGCGTTGCGCGCCAGCGCGTGAGCCATGGCGGCCAGGCTCCAGCAGGCCACTGCCACGGCGTATCCCAGGCGAGTGCCGGCCCAGTCGACCAGCCGGCCGGCGATAGGCATGGTCAGCGCGTAGGCCAGTTGGAAGGCAAAGACGATCCAGCCGTATTGCGCTTCGCGCCATCCCATTTCTTTGGCGAGGAAAGGCTCCAGCAGCCCGAGCACCTGGCGATCGACGTAGTTGATGGTAGTGGCGAAGAAGAGCAGGCCGCAGATGTACCAGCGGAGGCGCATCGGCGAACCTATTTCGCCGCGGGCTCGTAAACACGCACGTAATCCACCAGCATCTTCTGCGGAAATACGCTGGTCTCGTCGGGGTTACCCGGCCAGTTGCCGCCCACCGCCACGTTGAGGATCAGGTAGAACGGATGATCGTAGACCCACTGGGCGCCGGCCGGCAGCGAGGCCGGCGTCACCGTGTGGTAACTCTTGCCATCCACCAGGAATTCGACGCGGTCGGGCGACCACTCCACGGCATACACGTGATAGTCGTCGGCGAAGCGGCCGGAATCGATGGCGAAGGGCTTGCCGATCCCATTGGCGCCGGAGTAGCCCGGCCCGTGTACGGTGCCGTGAACGGTGTCCGGCTCTTTCCCGATGTTCTCCATGATGTCGATCTCGCCGCAGTCGGGCCATCCCTTGCCGTGGACGTGATCTCCCAGCATCCAGAAGGCCGGCCAGATCCCCTGGCCGTAGGGAATGCGTATGCGCGCCTCGATGCGTCCATACGTGACCGTGAATTTGCCCTGGGTCTTCAGGCGCGCGGAGGTGTAGTGATGCGGAGCGGATTCGAGCGCGGCGATCACCAGGTGGCCTTCGCCATCCAGGTACGAATTGGCCCGGCTGCCGGTATAATTCTCCAGTTCCTGGTTGCCCCATCCGCTGGCGCCCAGATCGTACGACCATTTGGCGGCTTCCGGTGCCGTGCCGGCCGGACCGTCAAATTCGTCGCTCCAGATCAGGCGACGGTCTTGCGCCTGCGCCGGCAGCGCGGCAATCACGCAGGCGAGCACGGGTACCAGCGCGAACGTTTTTGTCATTTCTCCTCCGCGGGTACGGCCAGCAGTTGCCGGCCGGAGGTGCGCCAGAAGGCCCACAACACGATGCCCAGCATCACCAGCGGATAAGCCGCCACCGCCCACTCATATGGTTTGATCAGATCCTGCGGGCCGGGCGTGCGGAGCATCACGTTCACGAAGAATACCGCGGCGATGATGGCCACCAGTCCCAGGCGCAGCAGGACGAAGACCAGCAGCGTGAAGATCGCCAGAAAGAAGACAAAGGTCAGCACGCTCTGGCTCTGCCACACGTCATGTTCGGCCAGCGTGAACAGAACCGCTGCGGCCAGCGAAGCGATCCAATCCTTGCGCAATACCGCCCGGAAGCAGAAGATCACGAAGACCACCAGAAGGCCGAATTCGACGCCGCTCAACGCCTGGTCCAGAACATCGGCGATCAAATATCTCGCGCTGGAGCCTGCCTCGGCCGCGGCCGCGGCCTCCACCGAACCGCGATGCATTTCGAACCACTGCGAGGCCAGGAAGACGACGCCAATGGCCCCGCCCACCAATGCACCGTAAAGGACGTCCGCGGCTACCTGCGCATCCTGCCAGCGGCCGGTCAAAACGCGGCTCCAGGAGATCAGCGCATGCGGCCAGCGCGCGCGCACGGCGGGCTCCAGGGCGATGTACAGCAGCCAGAGCAGGGCCGCGGACGCCAGCCAGTCCGCGGCATTGACGCCCACGAAGTGCATGATGGACAGGTCCACCACCCAGTGCGTCGAACAACACCAGATGACGTCCGAGACCACAATGGATGCCACCGCCAGGCGCCAGGCGCCCCGCCGGTCGCCCCGTCCGGCGCGAAAGTTGCGCAGGGCCAGGAGAGCGGAGAACAGAAACGCCAGGAAAGAGACGTTGCGCGAGACCAGAATGCGCACCGCTTCATTCCAGGGACGCGCCCGCGACTCGGGCTCGCGCGTAGCCTTCGACCAGGGCCGGACGACCTGCAGATCCGTGAGCCGGCCGTGCCAGGCGGCGGCCTGCACCGTGACATCGTAATGCAGCGTGGGGTGCGTTCCTTTCCAGGCCTTTTGCCAGTCGAAGGCGTAGAGCGGCGTGAAGCGGGGCTGCGTTTCGGGCCACTGTGAAATATCGAAACCGATGGCCCGGGAGATCGCTGGCACATCGACCGGGCGCGCCGCGGAGGCCGCATCCTGTTGCGGCGGCACGGCATGAAAGTCCCGCAGGTGGCCGTTGCTATCGAGCCAGATTTCGATCATGCCGGAGACGATCGGCGCGGGGCGTTCCTCGGTCACCTCGCCATCCGGCGGCGCGACCAGCGGCCGCGGGCTTTCGCGATAGCCCAGGAGTAAGGGCGACTCGGCCCGGAACCGGCGGCGCGCGTCCTCGACGTCTTTGAAGTGTTTGTTGGTTTCGTTGACCGTGTCCCAGTCCCAGTGCAGATCGTACTTGCGGTCCGCCGGTGCGGCTGGGTAGCCGAAGCCGGCGGCGTACTCGCGCGCCTTGGCGGCCAGCGCATCCGCCGAAAGCTCGTAGGGCACCAGGCTGTGCAGTTCGACACCGCTGCGCGCGAACGGTATGGCCACGATCAGGACAGCCAGGCCCAGCGTCAGCGGGATCGATCGGGCCAGCGGCAGCCCCTCGGTCTTGCCGGATGCGGCGACCAGATCCGGCGAGGGGGTCTCGCCGGCGGCCAATGCCGCCGCCAGAGGATCGCCGCCGGGCAGCGCCGCGGCCACGGATAGCGCGCCGGGCGGACGCTTTGCCGGGTCCGGATGGAGACACCGGCGGATGGCCTTCTCGACCGCCGGATCGATCTCCGCCGCGATCGAAGACATGCTGGTGATCTGCGCGTTCTCCTGTAAGCGGATCAGCTCAGCCATGGTGGCGGCCTCGTAAACGCGCTTGCCGGTGAAGATCTCGTAAAGCACCATCCCGAGCGCGTAGATGTCGCTTTTGGCGGTGACCTCCTCGCCGCGCAACTGCTCCGGGGCCATGTAAGCGGGCGTGCCGCTGCGTGCTTCGGCGCCGCGCAACTGGTCGGCCACCGCGGCCAGGCCGAAGTCCATCACCACCACGTTGCCGCGCTTGTCGAGCATGATATTGGCGGGCTTCAGATCGCGATGGATCACGCCCTTATCATGCGCCGCAGCCACGCCGGCGCAGATCTTGCGCGCGATCTCCAGGGCCTTGTCGGCGGGCAGGCGGCCGATACGCTGCAGCAGCGAGGCCAGGTCTTCGCCGTCCACGTACTCCATGGAGATGTACGGCATGCCGTCGGCTTCGCCCACGTCGTAGACCCGGCAGACATTGGGATGCGATACCTGGCGCGCGATGCGGACTTCGTTGTGAAAACGTTCCAGCGCGCGGAGATGGTCGGGTCCGGCGTCCGGCAGGAACTTGAGAGCCACGGCCTGGGCCAGCGTGAGGTCAGTGGCGCGATACACTTCGCCCATGCCGCCGCGTCCCAAGAGCGAGATGATCCGATACCGTCCGGCGACCAGCGTGCCGGGTACGAAGCGGCCTTCATCGGGGGACGATGGCGAATTCGACGACGCCAGGGGAATCGCTACGGTTGCGGTCTGAGATCGGGCCGGGGCTTCCATGGCGAAGCTTCAGGATATCGCACTCCAGATTTTACAAACTATTCACAGATGCCCGACATACCGTGCTGAAGGCCGGGCTTACACTGAAAACACCATGCATCGAATCGCGGTTCTGATCTTGATTTTCGCGGCCGCTGCCGCGGCCAATTCACCCGTAGTGCTGCAAGACTTCGGCATCGGCAACTTAGACGGCGGCAGCAGTCTATATGCCGGCTTAGTGATGGATACGGCGGGCAACCTGTACGGCGCCGCGGAAGAGGGCGGAATCTATAACGCCGGCGTGGTATACGAACTCTCGCGGAACACGGGCGGCGGTTGGACGGAAACCGTGCTGTACAACTTTACCGGCGCGAACCGCGGCCAGGACGGCGCCAATCCACATGCCACGCTCCTGCGGGATAGCGCCGGCAATCTGTATGGCACTACCGTGAGCGGGGGCATCGCCAGCCGGACGTGCAGCAAAGGCTGCGGCGTGGTGTTTAAGCTCACACCATCCGGAGACACGTGGCAGGAGACGGTGCTGTATCGTTTTACGGGCGGCGCGGACGGATCCGTACCTTACGCCGGCGTGTCCATGGATGCGGCGGGGAATCTCTATGGCGCCGCGACCAGCGGTGGCGCGACAGCCGGCGTGGTTTACGAGCTGACGCCGGGGACGCCGGGCTGGACGGAAGCGGTGATTCACACGTTCGAAGATGTGGACGGCGCGACTCCGTACGGCACGCCGGTGCTGGATGCCGCGGGAAATCTGTTCGGCACCACGTACGCGGGCGGCGCCTACAATCGGGGCGTGGTTTATGCGCTCACGCCGTCGGCCGGCGCCTGGACGTTCCACGCGCTGCACAACTTCCGGGGCAGTCCGGACGGCGCCAACACCCTGACGGGAGTGATCCTGGGTCCGCGCGGTACACTGTTCGGGACCACCACCAGCGGCGGCACGGCCAGCTGCGGAATCGCCTACGAGCTGGCGTTCAAGAAATCGGCCGGCTGGACGGAGACGATCCTGCACACCTTCCTGGGCGTAGGCGCGGCGGATGGCGAGAATCCGAATGGGCTGATCCTGGATGCGCACGGCAATCTGTTCGGCACTTCCACCGGCGGCGGCCTGTACAATCCGGGGACGATTTTCGAGTTGAGCCCCATGGCGGGCGGCGGCTGGCAGGAGACCGTTCTGTACAGCTTCACGGCGGGTCTCGACGGCGCGTATCCGTCGTCGAGTTTGACGCTGGGTCCCTCCGGCCATCTGTTCGGAACCACACTTTGGGGCGGGCCGTCGGGAGATACCACCGGCGGCGTGGCGTTTGAGTTCACGCCGTAGTCGCGACGGAGCGCGGCGCACCGCGCGTCTGACGTAAGCTGGTAGACAGCTTATGAAGCAACTCGCGCTGGATGCGCTGGATGCGGCCCTGGCGCGCGGTGTCAGTTACGCCGACACGCGCGTAATGGAGATACGCGACCGGCAGGTTTCCACCAAGAACGGCAAAGCCGGGCACGTCTCGAGCGGCGAATCGATGGGCCTCGCCGTGCGCGTCCTCGCCGGCGGCTGCTGGGGGTTCGCCGCCACCGACGACCTGACACGGGAAGGCGTGCAGGCGGCAGCGGCGCTGGCGCTCGACATCGCACGCGCGGGCACGCTGGCCAAGAAGCACGACGTGGTGCTGGCCCCCGAAGACAAGTACGAAGCCACCTGGGTCTCGCCCATACGGGTCGATCCCTTCACCATACCGGTGGATCGCAATGTGGCGCTGCTGCTGGACGTGGATCGCGAGCTGCGCCGGAATCCGGGCGTCACGCTGGCCGAAGGCGCCATGAGCTTCGAGCGCCGGCGGCAGGTGTTCGCCTCGTCCATCGGCAGCCTGATTGATCAGACGCGCTACCTGAGCGGGGCGGGCTACGCGGCGGTGGCGTACAAGGACGGTGAGATCCAGAAGCGCTCGTACCCGAATTCGTTCGGCGGCCAGCATCAACTCAAGGGATATGAGCTGATCGACGAATGGGACCTGGTGGGGAATGCGGCGCGCATCGCCGAAGAGGCGGTCGCGCTGCACGGCGCGGATCAGTGCCCGGAAGGCGAATTCGATCTGATCCTGGACAGCTCGCAACTGGGACTGCAGATCCACGAGTCGATCGGGCATCCCATTGAGCTCGACCGCGTGCTGGGCAGCGAGGCGAACTATGCGGGCATGAGCTTCCTCACACTCGACCAACTGAACCGGCTGCGCTACGGATCGGAGATCGTGAACGTGGTGTGCGACGCGCGTCCGGAACACGGCCCGGGCCTGGGCACTTTCCGGTTCGATGACGAAGGCGTGCCGGCGCAGTGCACCGACATTATTCGGGACGGTCTGTTCACCGGCTATATGACCTCACGCGAGACGGCGGCTATAGTGGGCGCGGCGCGCTCCAACGGGACCATGCGCGCCGACGGCTGGTCGCGGCTGCCGCTGATCCGCATGACAAATGTCAGCCTGCGGCCCGGCCAGCAGTCGCTCGAGGAGGTCTTCGGCGGCACGGACCACGCGATTTACATGGAGACCAACCGGAGCTGGTCGATCGACGACAAGCGCTACAACTTCCAGTTCGGGTGCGAGATCGGCTGGGAGATCCGCCACGGCAAGCGCGGGCGCCTGCTGAAGAATCCGAGCTACAGCGGCATTTCGACCGAATTCTGGAATGCGTGCGCGGCCATCGCCGGGCCGCCGCACTGGACGCTGTGGGGTACGCCGAACTGCGGCAAGGGGCAGCCGGAACAGATCATGGGGACCGGACATGGCGCCAGTCCGGCCCGTTTTCGGCGCATCAAAGTGGGAGGCGCTTATGCCGATTGACGCAGCGGGGTGCCAGGCGATCTTCGGCCGCGTGGTGAGCGCTGCGCGGGGGCTGGGCGCCGCCGATGTGGAAGTCATCATCGCCGCGGGGGCGCAGGCGCTGACGCGCTTCGCCAACAATGCCATCCATCAAAACGTCGCGGAGCACGGCACGCAGGTTTCGGTGCGCGTCCAGATGGATGGGCGTACGGCCCGTGCGACCACCAACCGGCTCGACGGCGCGTCGATTCGGCAAGTCGTGGAAGAAGCCGCGGCGCTGACCAAGCTGCAGGAGCCGGATCCGGCGCTGTTGCCGATGGCGGACGCCGTGGCCGTCCCGGACCTGTCCCGCTGGGATCCGGACACGGCACAGGCGACGCCCGAGGACCGGGCGCGCGCGGTAGCCGAAGCCATCGCGCTGGTGGAGACCGCCGGCCAGACGGCGGCGGGCATTTACTCCACGGGCGACGCGGTGACGGCAATCCTGAATTCCCGCGGCGTGTGCGGGTACTATGCCGAGACCATGGCGAACTTTTCGATCACGGCCATGGCGGCGGATAGCTCGGGATGGGCCAAAGGCAGCGCCTGTCATCGACGCGATCTGGATTGCGCGGCCATGGCGCGGGCGGCGCGGGACAAGGCGGCGGCTTCGCGCGCGCCGGCGGAATTGCCGCCGGGCGCCTATACCGTGGTCCTGGAGCCGGCCGCGGTGCTCGACCTCGTGGGCCAGATGTTCGGCGACTTCAGCGCCACCTCGGTCGCCGACGGACGCAGTTTTCTGTGCGACCGCATCGGGCAGAAGCTGTTCGGCGAAAATATCACGATTTATGATGATGCCTGTCATCCGCTGCAAGCCGGCGCGCCGTTAGACGGCGAGGGGTTGCCGCGCCGCAAGCTGACGTTGGTGGATCGCGGCGTGGTGCGCGATGTGGCCTATTGCCGCCAGGCCGCGCATCTTGCCGGCGTCGAGCCGACCGGACATGGATTTCCGATGCCCAACGAATTCGGCGAAGCGCCCATGAACATTGTGATCGCCGGCGGCACGTCTTCGCTTGACGAGATGATCGCGTCCACCGGGCGCGGCATTCTGGTGACGCGCCTGTGGTACATCCGCGAGGTGGATCCCTACGAGAAGATCATGACCGGCATGACTCGCGACGGCACGTTCCTGATCGAAGGCGGCCGCATCGCCGGCGGCGTGCGCAATTTCCGGTTCAACCAGGGATTGCCGGAGATGTTGTCGAACGTGGAGGCGTTATCGCCGGCCGTTCGCGCGTCAGGAGAAGAAGCGTTCGATATGGTGGCGCCCGGGATGAAGGTGCGGGATTTTCATTTCACGGAAGTCACCCGATTCTGAGCGACGTCTATCCGCCGAAGATCTCCTTCGTCAGATCGTCCTGCTTCTTCGGCCGCTGCTCGTCCCAGGCGCCGATCACCAGCGAAGCCGCCGACAGGGTAAAGACGGCGATGGAAATGCCGTCCAGCCCCCGCCGCCACAGCACCGCGGCGCAGCAGATGAGCGTGCGGATCAGCCAGCCGTAGAGGCTGCGCGCGGGCCGTCCGCGCTGCACGCGGACGATCGATCGCCCCAGAAAGTGCGCGAAGAACAGGCCAAGCAGACCCAGCACCACACGCAACACATCGAGTGGAATGGGCATGTTCTCAATGTGGCGCAACCCGCCGCCGTTTGCAAGCGTCCGCGCGGCTTGGCACAATGTGCCTGATGAGCCTGATGCAGGAGATCCGCGAGTTCGCCGTGGCGCGCCACACGGTGGCTATCTGGTGGTTCGGCCAGAACGGATACATCTTCAAGACCGCCGAGGGAACCCTGGTATCGACCGATCTGTATCTGACGAATTCGTGCGCCGAAAGCTACGCCGACTCGGCCATCAACCTGGAACGCCAGGTGCCGGTGCTGCTGCCGCCCGAGGAAGTGAATGTGGATGTCTTCGCCTGCACCCACAATCACCAGGATCATACCGATCCGGCGACCATAGCCGGCCTGCGCCACAAGGACACCATGCAGTTTATTGGTCCGCACCCGTCCTGCGAGGTCTTTCAGGCGCACGGCGTGGAGAGCGGGCGGATCGTGCCGGCCTGGCCTTCCTGCCTGGTGGAGTTCCGGGACGTGACCATTCACGGCACCTTCGCTCTGCCCACCGACGCCACGGATCTGAATCACATGGGATTCGTTTTTCAGTTCGGCAAAGGGCCGCGCGTGTATGTGACCGGCGACACGGATTACAGCGAGCTGCTGGCCTCGGCCGCGAAGCACCGCCCGGACCTGATGATCACCTGCATCAACGGCGGCTTCAATAACCTGTCGCACTACGAAGCCGCGCAACTGGCGGCGCAGATTCAGCCCAAAGCCGCCATTCCCTGCCACTACGACATGTTCGCGGATAACTCCGTCGATCCCCGGCAGTTTCGCGCGTCATTGGCGCTGCGCGCGCCGGAAGTGCGCTACGTCCGCCTGGAACATGGCAAGCCGTTCGTGTTTGAAGTGTAGGCCGCCGGATACCGGGCGGTCAGGACTTTCGCAGAACTTCCAGGGCCTTTAGAATACACGGATCCCGCTGGGCCTCCACTTCGTCGCCTTTGGCGACGCCCAGCGCCTGGTTGAAGATTTCGGTCTTCAGCCGGTTGGTGATGAACTCCCGCTCGGCGGACCACTCATTCACACTGGGTTGTATGTCGCGTTGCGAGAGGAACTGCTGAAAGTCATCGAGGATCGCGGGAGTCACTGCGAAGTCCTCCGTCACCTGGTGGCTTTGGACGTACCCGGTGGCGAACGTGGTAAACGAGCCGCTGGCATCCAGCACGGCGCGCAAACGCGTCGGCGGAATGGGATCGACAATGTAGTCGGGCACGATTCCGCCGCCGCCGGTTACGGTTCGGCCCGCATCCGTGTGGAACACGGACTTTCCGTTGTGCGCCGTGGCGCCCGCCAGCGCGAATTCGGTGGGATCGAGCGGCTTCTGGATGGAACGTCCGCTGGGCGTATAGTAGAGCGCAGTCGTCAGGGCCAGGCCCGTACCTTGCGATAGCGGATAGATACTCTGCACCAGGCCCTTGCCGAAACTGGCTTCGCCGATGATGGTGGCCCGGTCATGATCCTGCAATGCGCCGGTTACGATCTCCGAGGCGCTGGCGGTTTTGTCGTTCACCAGGACCGCCAGCGGAAATTCGTACGGCGTCGCGCCGGCGGGCACGTCCTCGGACTTTTCCGCCACGTTGCGGCCGCGCACGGTCACGATGCGCGCCCCTGGCTTGAGGAACAGCGCCGCGGTTTCGATGGCCGCCGTCACCATGCCGCCCGGATTGTTGCGCAGATCGAGCACCAGCCCCTTCAGCTTGCTGCCGCCGAGCGTTTCAATGGCATCGTGGATGAGCCGGCCGGTCTTTTCGTCGAAGCTGGATACCCGCAGATAGCCGATGCCGGGCTTGAGAAAGAACGTCCGTTCCACGCTGGGCGCCTGCATCTCCTCGGGTGTGAGCACGAAGTTCAGAAACCGCGCGTTGCCCGGCCGCCGGATCACCAGTTGCGCCTGTTGTTGCCGCGACTGGGTGAGCAATGAGACCAGTTGGTCCATGTCCAGGCGGTTGAGCTGGTAGCCATTGACTGCCAGGATCTCGTCGCCGGGCGCCATGCCGGACTTCGCCGACGGCGTGCCAGGCAAAGTCTGCAGCACGATCACGCGTCCAGGGAGCACCGAGACGACGCTCCCGAAGCCCTTTTCCGTGGATGTCTGGAGCTTCTTGAGCTGCTCGAACTGTCCCGGATCGAAGAACACCGAGTGCGGGTCCAGGCGCCGCAGCATACCGGGAATCGCGCCCTGAAAGAAGGCCTGCTCGGGAGAAACCGGGTCGGCGGCATTCTCCTCCAGGATGGCGTAGGCTTCGGTGATGGTTTTGACGCTGGACTCCATGTCGTCTTCCTGCGCCAAAGACGAAAGGCACAGCAAGAGCAGGAGGATGGTAATCCCACGGAAGCGATTGCGCATCGACTGTTACATTCATTCTAACTGCACGGGCGCGCCGGTTGCTGAGGTCAGGCCGGCGCCGATCAGGCCTGTATTACAATCTTCACTTATGCTCAGAAACACTTTATGCCTGGCGGCGGCGTTAGCCTGGAGCGCGGCGGTCTTCGCGCAAACGCATGCGGAGGGTGCCAAGCCGTCCGCGGCCAAGGAAGAGAAGGCCGAAAAGAAGACGCCCGAGGAGAAGACATCCGAAACCAGGCACACCATTCAAATCGGGGGCAGGGAAGTCAAATACACTGCCACCGCCGGCACCATGCTGCTCAAGAAAGAGGACGGCACACCCACCGCCAGCATCTTCTACATCGCCTATATGAAGGACGACGTGCCGGATCTGACCAGACGTCCCCTGACCTTCGCCTTCAATGGCGGTCCCGGCTCCTCGTCGGTGTGGCTGCAGATGGGCGCGCTGGGCCCCAAACGGGTAAAGATGGACCCGGAAGGTAACGCGCTCCCCCCGCCTTACAAGCTCGTCGACAACGAATACTCCATCCTGGATGTTACCGATCTCGTGTTCATCGATCCGGTCAGCACCGGTTTCAGCCGCGCCATTCCGGAGTCGGACGCCAAGAATTTTCACGGCATCCAGGGCGATACCGAATCGGTGGCGAGTTTCATCCGGCTGTTCACCACGCGGCACGACCGCTGGACTTCTCCGAAATTCCTGGCGGGCGAAAGCTACGGCACCACCCGCGCTTCCAATCTCTCCGGATATCTGCAGCAGCACGATGGCTTCGCGTTGAACGGCATCATGCTGATCTCGGCCGTACTGAATTTCCAGACCATCAGCTTCGACCGCGGCAACGATCTGCCTTACGTGCTGTTCCTGCCGACCTACACGGCCACCGCCTGGTATCACAAGAAGCTGCCGCCCGATCTGATGTCCAGCCAGGAGAAGGCGCTGCGCGAGTCCCAGCAGTTCGCCACGCACGAGTACAGCCTCGCCTTGATGAAAGGCGACACCATCTCGAAGGAAGAACGCGCCGAGATCGTGAAGAAACTGGCGCGTCTGACAGGGCTTTCCGAGAAGTTTGTGGATGAAAGCAACCTGCGGATTCCGATTTACCGGTTTACGAAGGAGCTGCTGCGCGACGAGCGCCGCACCGTCGGCCGCTACGACAGCCGCCTGGAGGGCATCGACCTCGACCCCACCAGCGCCGCGCCCGATTACGATCCCAGCTATGCCAGCGTACAGGCGCCGTTCACCGCCGCCTGGAACCAGTATGTCCGCTCCGAGCTGAAATGGGAAAGTGATCTTCCGTACGAAATATTGACCGGGCGCGTCCATCCCTGGAGTTGGGGCAATTTCGACAACCGCTACGTCAACGTATCGGAAAGCCTCCGCACGGCGATGACCCAGAACCGCAGCTTGCGCGTCTTTGTCGCCAACGGCCACTACGATCTGGCTACGCCTTTCTTCGCCACCGAGTACACTTTCGATCACCTGGGCCTCGATCCCAGCCTGCGCGATCACGTGAGCATGGACTTCTTCGAGGCGGGGCACATGATGTACACGTACAGACCCGCGCTCGAAAGGCTGAAAGGCGATCTGGCCCGATTCATCGAGACCGCGGCTCCCTAGCGGAGCGCGCCCGGGCCTGCGACCTTCCGGCGACTCCGCGCATCGATTACATCATGGCAAAGCCGGTGCTGCTGACTATCGACGACGATCCGGAGGTGCTGAAAGCCGTCGAACGCGACCTGCGCCGGCAATATGCTGCGAACTATCGCGTCCTCTCGGCCGGGTCCGGACCGGCGGCGCTCGCGCTGCTCGAACGGCTGCAACGCCGCGGGGAGTCGCTGGCGCTTTTCCTGGTGGATTACCGCATGCCACAGATGAGCGGTATCGAATTCCTGTCGCGGGCTGTGCCCGTGTTCCCCGATGCGCGGCGCGTCCTCCTGACGGCCTATTCGGACACCGAAGCCGCCATCCGCGCCATCAACGAGATCAAGCTGAATCATTATCTGTTGAAGCCCTGGGATCCGCCCGAGCAGAACCTGTATCCCGTGCTCGACGATCTGTTGGGGGACTGGCTGGCTTCCTACCGGCCGCCATTTGAGGGCCTGCGGGTGCTGGGTACGCGCTGGTCGCGCCGGTCGTATGAATTGCGCGAGTTTCTGGCGCGCAACCAGGTGCCCTACCACTGGCTGGATGCGGAAGACGCCGGCCGCGACGCCGAGGTCCGCCGGTCCCTCGAGTCGCTGGGGCCCGACGAAAAGCGCATCCCCGTGGTCCTGTTCCCCGACGGCAGTCACCTGGCGGATCCGGCGCATGCGGAACTGGCCGCGCGCATCGGGCTGAACACGCGCGCCGGCGCCGCTTCGTACGACCTCATCATTCTGGGCGGCGGACCGGCCGGCCTGGCCGCCGGCGTCTACGGCGCATCGGAAGGTCTGCGCACCGTGATCGTGGAGCGTGAGGCGCCCGGCGGCCAGGCCGGTTTGAGCGCCCGTATCGAGAACTATCTGGGCTTTCCCTCGGGGCTGAGCGGCGGCGATCTGGCGCGCCGCGCGGTCACCCAGGCGCGCCGTTTCGGGGCCGAAATTGTGGCGCAAGAAGCGGTCTCGTTGCGCCTGGAGGATCCCTACCGCATCGTGCGCCTGGCGGACGGCAGCGAGATCTCCGCCGAAGCACTGCTCATCGCCACCGGCGTGCAGTGGCGCAAGCTGGACGTGCCGGGCATGGACCGCCTGACCGGCGCCGGCGTTTATTACGGCGCCGGCTCGACCGAAGCCGCCGCCTGCCGGAATGACGATGTCTACATCGTGGGCGGCGCCAATTCCGCGGGCCAGGCGGCTATCCATCTTTCGCGCTACGCGCGCCGCGTGGTGATGCTGGTACGCGGCAAGTCGCTGGCCGCGTCCATGTCGCAATACCTGATCGACGAGATCTCGCGCACGCCGAACATTCAGGTGGAGTATCAGACGCAGGTGGTCGAGGTGCATGGCGAAGATCACCTGGAGGCCATCACCATCGAATGCGGGTGGAGCAATTCGCGCGATCGCGTGCCCGCCGGCGCTTTGTTCGTGTTCATCGGGGCGCAGCCCGGCACCGCCTGGCTGGATGGCGTGGTGGAGCGCGACGAGCGAGGCTTTATTCTGACCGGGCAGTCCCTCATCCGCGACGGCAAGCCGCCGCGCGGCTGGTCGCTGGACCGCCCGCCGGGCCTGCTCGAAGCCAGTGTGCCGGGCATCTTCGCCGTGGGCGACGTGCGCCACGGCTCGGTCAAACGGGTGGCTTCGGGTGTGGGCGAAGGCTCCATCGCCATCCAGTTCGTGCATCAGTACCTCAACAAGGCGGCCGTATGACCCTCGCCGAAGAACTGCGCGGCGTACCGGTGTTCGCCGACCTGGCGCCGGCGGACCTCGAATGGCTGGCCGGACAAATGACCCTGGTGAATCTGCAGCCGGGCGATATCTACATCCGCGAAGGCGATCCCGCCGACCGCATGATCGTCCTGCTCGAAGGCGAGACGCGCTTGCGCCTGGAGTCCGGCAACGGCGAGGGCACTACCCGCGTGTTTCAAGGTCCTTCGGTCACCGGGATGCTGCCCTATTCGCGGATGACGCGCTTTCCGGCCACCATTCGCGCCGTCGTTCCCAGCCGATTGGCGGCGTATCCCGCCGCTCGCTTCCCGGAAATGCTGGAGCGGCTGCCGGTGCTGGCCCACCGCATGGTGGGCCTGCTCACCGATCGCGTCCGCGAGTTCACCAAGCTGCAGGACCAACAGGAGAAGATGGCCGCGCTGGGCAAGATCTCGGCCGGCCTGGCGCACGAACTCAATAACCCGGCGGCCGCCGCGCTCCGCGCCGTAGACAGCCTGCGCGACGCCTTGCAGGTCTTCCGCGACGCCGCCGCGCGACTCGATCAACGTCCCCTGTCCACCGCGCAGCGCGCCGCGGTGGCGACGTTGGAGCGCGATCTGGCCGCGCGTCCTTCGCCGGCTGCTCCCATCGATACGCTCGAACGCAGCGATTGCGAAGAGCAGATTGCGGAATGCCTGCTGGAACATGGCGTCACCCGCGCCTGGGATCTGGCGCCCGCGCTGGTGGATGCCGGCTGCCAGCCGGAGTGGTTTGAAAACCTCTACGCGCAGTTCCCCGCGGAAGCGTTCTCCGATCTGCTGGCGCGGATCGCTGCCTCCCTCACCATCGTCACGCTGCTGAGCGAGATCGAAAACTCCACCGGCCGTATTTCGGACCTGGTCCGCGCCATCAAAGAGTACACCTACATGGACCAGGGGCCCGATCAGGAAATCGACGTCCACCAGGGCCTGGAAAGCACTCTCCTGCTGCTGCGCCACCGCACCAAGAAGGGCATCACGGTCCGGCTGGATTTCGATCGCAGCCTGCCCAAGATCTGCGCGCATGGCAGCGAGCTCAACCAGGTCTGGACGAATCTGATCGACAACGCCATCGACGCCATGCAGGGCCAGGGCGAGCTGCGCATCCGCACGGCGCGCGATTTCGATCGCCTGCTGGTGGAAATCGCGGACAACGGCGCCGGCATCCCGCGCGAAGCGCAAGACCACATTTTCGAGCCGTTTTTCACCACCAAGGGTGTCGGCAAGGGCACCGGTCTGGGCCTGGAAACCGCCGGGCGGATCATCCGCGAGCACGGCGGCGAGATCACTTTTCAGTCCGTGCCCGGGGATACCCGCTTTCAGATCCGGCTGCCATTGTCGCATGCCCACAGCCCGGGAGCCGACACATGAAGCGATGCACGCACACGGACCAGATTCAGGACGTCAAGCCGCACACGCGAGGCTGCGAAGAGTGCCTGCGCACGGGCGATACCTGGGTGCACCTGCGCCTGTGCCTCACCTGCGGCCATGTCGGCTGCTGCGATTCCTCACGCAACAAGCACGCCACCAGGCATTTTCACAGCACCCGGCACCCCATCATGCGTTCGATCGAACCGGGCGAGGATTGGGGCTGGTGCTATATCGACGAGGTGGAATTGGACTTCTGATACGATCAGTTCGTGATTCGAACTGCCTTCCTCGTCCTGGCGTGCGGAGCGCTGCTCCACGCCCAGGACAATCGCCTGACCGCCGGCCAGGTCATCGATCGCATCCAGAAGAACATCGGGGTGACCTGGCACGCGCAAACCGTGGACACCTTCAAGGCCGGTGATCCGGATACCCCCGTAACCGGAATCGCCACCACCATGATGGCCACTTACGACGTGCTGGTACGCGCGGCCGCCGCCGGGGACAACCTGGTCATCACCCACGAACCGACCTTCTATAATCACCAGGACCAGACCGCCATGCTGCAGAAGGAAAACGACGCGGTGCTGGCCGCCAAGCAGGAATTCATCGCGAAACATCACCTGGTGGTTTTCCGTCTCCACGATCACTGGCATATGCGCACGCCCGACGGCATCCAGGCCGGCATGATCCGCGCGTTGGCGTGGGAGAAGTTTCAAAATCCCACGGACAATCACCTGTTCGTGATTCCGGAAACCACGGTCGAAAAGCTCGCGAGCGATATCAAGGCGCGCCTCGGAATCCACGCGCTGCGTGTGGTCGGCGATCCGAACCTGCGCGTGACGAAGGTGGCGCTGGCGCCCGGCTATCCCGGATTCCCCGGCGAACGGCGCTGGCTGCAGCGCGATGATGTCGAGGCGCTGGTCATGGGCGAGGGTCTCGAGTGGGAGACGATCGAATACGGCGCGGATGCCTCCGCCGAAGGCAAGCACAAAGCGCTCATCATACTCGGCCATATTCCCAGCGAACAGTCCGGGATGGAGGATTGCGCCAAATGGCTGAAGACCCTGGTCCCGGAGGTGAAGGTCGAATTCATTGCCACCCAGGAACCGTTCTGGCAAGCGAAATAAACCGTACGGAAATAAAACATTATGCGCAGCAGACATTTATGCGGAGCATGAGTCCACACCCAGCGGTTTTCACGATCTTGATCAGAATCTCCTGCACATAATTCGAGGCCGCCCCGGCAAGGTGCCCATCGATGACGGGTGTGATCACGTGCACTGGACCTTTCCAAACTTGCCAGCACGGCCCAAGCCCACATGGACACGATTCCAGCCCCATCATCGCCGCGCCGTACCTGTCGTGACGACAAGCAGCCGAACCGCGACTTGACAGTGCTTGTGTAGCCGCTAGACTACCAGCGGTTGTCCTTCCTAAAACCAAAACCCACAATCCAAATCTGGAGGAAATAACGTATGGGCGAATCTACGCTCATTGCGTCAACTGCGAAGTTGACTCGTCAGCAACTAGCCGCCGTCCCCACACCGTTGGGCACGGCCACCACCCACTGCATTGGAGTCGTGCGTCCGCCGCCACGAAACTGGCGCGCATCAAGGTCGGCACTCTTCTAGCCAGGAGCCTGAACCGGTGTGGAACCCCCACCGTTGCGCCATCGCGCGATCGCACGCTCGTACGAGAAGTGTCTCGGAACCGCTGCAAGCCTTATATCTACACCGAGGAAGAAGTCCGGTTGCTGCTGGAAACTGCGCGCCAGTTTCCCTCTCCTAACGCGCCCCTACGACCGTCGACACTTTACACCATGATCGTGCTCGGATACTGCGCCGGGCTGCGGATCGGAGAGATCGTTGGTTTGAAAGTGAAAGATGTCGATCTGAATGCCGGCGCCATCGAGGTGCGGGATACCAAGTTCTTCAAGTCGCGCCGGCTGCCATTGTCTTTGGACGCGCTCACAGCGCTCGAACAGTATGTGAAGGCCCGCAGGAAAGCGGGCGCGTGTGCAAACCCCAACGCCGGGTTCTTCTGGCATGAGAAAGGCGGCTACGGCTATTTCGCGGCGGAAGGGTTGCTCCGCAGCGTGATCCAAAAGGCCGGGCTTCGGAAGAAGCCAGGACGTGGCGGACCGCGGGTCCACGATCTGAGGCACACCTTTGTCGTCCATCGCATGACCCAGTGGTACCGCCAGGGGATCAATCCGCAGGGCAATCTGCCATACCTGGCCGCTTATCTCGGCCACCGCGACATTCACGCTACGTTGGTGTATCTGACAATCACGCAGGAGCTGTTGCAGTCTGCCAATGAGCGGTTCAGGGCCGCCGAGACTGATGTCGTGAAGAGAATACGGGGAAAATAATGAAAGCCAAAAACGCCGTACCCACCCTCCCGAAACTCCTGCACTCGTTTTTTCACGAGTGGCTTGTCGAACAAAGAAACGCCTCGCACCGGACGGTCTTGGCATATCGGGACGCGTGGCGTCTTTTTTCTGCGCTTCGTTTCCGCCCGGCAGCGCAAGACCGTAGCCGTTCTCTGCCTGGGGGATCTCGCAGGCGCTGAAGTGCTGGCGTTCTTGCAGCATATTGAGAAGGAGCGCAAGGCCACGATCCGGACAAGGAACTGCCGTCTGGCAGCAATCCGGAGCTTCTTTTCCTTCGTCGCCGATCGCGAGCCGCTCGCGGCGCAACATTGCACTGAGGTACTGCGGGTGCCGTTCAAGAAGGCGCCAAAACGGGCGATGTGCTACATGGAGTCCTCAGAGGTTTTGGCGCTTCTCTCGCAGCCGGATCGAAGGAAAGCCGAGGGGCAGCGCGATCACGCGTTGCTCTCATTCTTGTACAACACCGGAGCGCGAATACAGGAAGCACTCGACCTTCGGCCACAGGACATGCACTTGCAATCGCCGCATCACGTAACGCTGATGGGAAAAGGCCGGAAAGAACGGATCTCTCCTGTCTGGCCGGAGACGGCAGAGCTTCTTGCCGCATTGCTGCGCAGGCATCCCAGGCAGGCGGACGAACCTCTGTTCGTTAATCGCTACGGGGAGCCGCTCACCGCTTCCGGTTTCCGCTTCCAGTTGCGCCAGTACGTCAAAGCGGCGGTGGGTCAGGCGCCAACGCTGTCGCGGAAACGGATTACGCCCCACGTGTTTCGCCACTCAACCGCGGTCGGTCTCTTAGCAGCAGGCGTCGACGTGACGGTGATTCGAAGCTGGTTGGGCCATGCTCACCTCGACACAACCAATCTTTACGCCCAGACGAGCCTGGAGATGAAGAGGAAGGCGCTGGAAAAGGTGGATGGCAAACTGCGCCCTGCGAAGTCCCCCCGTTGGAAGCGCGATGCTGATCTACTGGCTTGGCTCGATTCGCTCTGAGGCCGGGACCAATATGAAGTGAGATTCAGTCGCCATTTTCCGGAAAGCTCACTTTTGTCCAATTTACGGCACGAGAGCTTCCGCTCGGAACCGGCGGATGCCGTTACGCAAAAGAGCGTGGTCGTCTACGGCAAGAAACCCGAATAGGTTTGTGTCCGCCGATCATAGTTCCGCCTTGTTCTTACGAAACAGCCGCAATCCCTTGCGGAGATGCAATGTTCCATAGGCAATTCGCGCCGGGACGGTCAATTCCGCTTCCGTTCCCGCACCAGGTTCGCTCCAGAGTTTCAACCTCGCCCCGATTCGTTTCGCACGCTCCCGGATGCCCGGTAATCCCCAGTGGCCCGGGTGCGCGCCTTCCTCGAGGACCTTTCGGTTGATGCCCTTTCCATTGTCGCGGATCCGCAACCGAAGGAGTTCCCTATCGTACCCAACCTCGGCCTCGATGCGGCTGGCCTGTGCATGGCGGAACGCGTTCCGCAGGATCTCACGCGCCATCCGATAGACCTCGTCCTGAAGAACTGGAGACAAGCGCCGCGGCCTTCCCTCTACAATAACTTGGAATGCCGGTGGTTCTCCGCTCGCAGCGGACAATGCCGCCAGTTCCTTTCCCGCGCTGGCGAGCAGATACTCCAGAGTACTCTCAAGCGAGGGCTTGGCGCGCAGACCTTGTATGGCATCCCGGCCTTCGGCGATGGCTTCGTCTCCCTCTCGGATGGCCTTGTCAAGCGTGCGGATAGCCTCGTCCGTGCGCCCCGGAAGCAGGTTGCGCGCCGCCTGGAACGAGAACATCAGGCCCTGCACGCTCTGCAATAGCGTGTCGTGCAATTCGCGCGCTATGCGCGTCCGCTCCTCGTCGCGCTCTTCGATGCGCGCGTTGAATTCCCGCGCCAACTGGTGCAGGCGGAGCCGGTGCAGCCCCCACAGCATGGCCAGAAACGCTCCCGCGCACGCCATGCCGAACCACGCCGTTTGGTAAAACCGCGGGTCGATGGAGAACGCCAGTGTGTCGCCGGTCGTGTTCCACACGCCGCTATTGTTCGAGGCCGTGACGCGGAAGCGGTACGCGCGCGGACGCAGATTCGAATACTGCGCCTGGCGGTCGTTGATGACTTCCTTCCAGTCCGGGTCCTGTCCCTCCAGCATGTATTTGAAATGCACCTTCTCTGGCGCCACCAGGCTCAGCGCCGTGAAGTCGATGGATACGTCGCGGACATTGGCGGGCAGGCGCATCCCTTGCTCGACTTGGAACGGCTTGCCGTCGGCTTCGACTCGCTCAATATGGACCGGGGGCGGGAGTTTGTTGAAAGCTAGATGCCGGGGATCGACCACTTGGATACCTTCTCCCGTTAGGAACCACAGTTTGCCATCAGTGAGCTTCGCGACGGGAGGACCGTAGGAGTCAGGCGAAAACGGGCGGAGCCTGACGCCGTCCGCCGCATCCCAAACCGTCGTTTCAACCTTACGCTTCGGGTCGGCGATCCACGCGTCCAGTTCAGACCGTGGGATGCGCACCAGGCCGCATGCCGTGTACAACCACAACGAGCGATCGTCGTCCTCAGTCGTGAAGTGAATCGTATCGCAGGGCAAGCCATTCTTTGTGGTGAGCGTAGAGATGCGGCCGTCCTTAATACGGCTCAGGCCACCCTCCTCGGTTCCGGCCCACACGGCCCCATCCTGATCGAGTCGCAGACCCGGGACATGCCCCTTACCCAACCCGTCAGCGGCGGTGTACGACGCGCGGACCTTACCATTCTTGAAATACAACACACCCCCGTCGGTCCAGAATGAAAGCCAAACTCCGCCTTGGTCCGAGACTATGACCTTGGCTTGTTGGCGACGTCCCAGCACGGACCAGGGGAAGTGCTCGACCAGATGTCCGTCCAGCATATGCGAGAGACCCCTATCTCCTGAAAGCCAGAGGTTGCCCGCCTTGTCCCCCGTGATGGAATAGACCTTTCCGCTAGGTACGCCATTTACAGCAACAAACCTGCCGTCTTTGAAATAGGCCAGTCCATGACCCGTGAACACCCAGATGCGCCCACGATTATCCTGAAATAGAGACTGCGCCGCATCATCCGGCAGTCCACTTGACTTAAGGAAGAAGGTAATCTGTCCATTCTTCCACCGGGCCAAACCATCCTGAGTGGCTACCCAAATGCTCCCGTCTGTGGCTGCTACCACGGAATTAGTATCGTTGCTGAACAAACGTTGTTTCATAGAAATCGTAGTAACGGGGAGGTCTCGAAACCGGTCTAGTCCTTCAGTACTGGCCACCCACACATTCCCCTCACGATCCTCGAAAACACTGCATATGGCGTCACCCGAGAGGCCATCGGATTTCGCAAATACGTCCGTCCGGCCCTCATGTACATGGATGAGCCCCCGATCCTTGGTTCCAATCCATAAACCTCCATCGCGGTCCCAGAGCAGTTTGTTCGAATTGACATCGCGGTCTCCGAGCAGTCGATTCGGATGGATTGGGTCTCGAATCGGGTACGCTTCGAGTTTGTCACCGACGACCTGCTTGAGTCCTGCGCGGAGCATGGCTATTAGCACCCGTCCGTCGTAGGTCTTACTAAGGCCACTGATCTGCATTCCCGGCGTTGCATATCGGCTTGGAGGACCGGGCTTCCATCGCCAAAGTCCGGACTCCGCACCTCCCCAAAGAGTGCCCGAGCTGTCCTCATACAAAGCCCTAACAAAGGAGCCGAAGGCGCCATCCTCCCCATAGCACTGCGTGCTGCCTTTTCGTATTGCGCACAGTCGGCCTGCGTGAGTTCCAGATGAGCTGTCCATCAGGCCGGCCCACACTGTTTCCTCGCGGTCCTCGACCAGCGATGTCACAACCGTTCCATCAAGCTCGGGGTAGCGGGTCAACTTGCCGCCACTCCAGCTAACAAGGCCAGCAAACGTGCCAATCCAAAGGGCGCCGTCGCGCGTGACGAGCAGGCTAAAGGGCTTGTTGGGGAGATGCTGACCCGCAGGGGGTTGCCAGGGGATAGTGCGAACGCCATCGAAGCGAAACAAGCCGAATTCCCCGCCTAGCCAGAGATACCCATCGGGAGTCTGGGCCATCGCGTAGATGTTGCCCAGGGAGAACCCGTCCGGGACGGTCCACGCGTGGTGCCCGTACTGGCTGATGTCGAGAGAGGGATTCAACGCGAACCCGCACTCGCAGCCTGCCACGAGAACGCACAGCACGATGGCAACTCCTCTCACTACCGGCTCTCCTTGGCGGCCATTCACGCTCACTGAAAGATGCGAGCTATTGTACTACCGCAAGCGTGCCTACAGGGTCGTCCACTTCAGCCCCAGCCGGGCGGCGCCGCCGTTTGTCCCTCCGACCATTCCGTTCGTTTCCCTCAAGACCTGCGGTATGCGGCGCGCGCACGGCGTTAAAGCTTGGGATGGACGATATGCTTCCTGCCGTAAAGCCGGGCATCGACGGACCACTCCCCGGGCCCGGTCAACGCCAGCGTCACGGCAAGCATCGCCAATGCGGCGGGAATACCAAAATGACCCGGCGACGAGAACGCGACCCACGCCTCGGCGCTCGCCGTCACAACTCCGGCGACCGGCGTCCACAAACCCGCGATGGGCAGGAGCCCGGCCCGTGCGCCCGACAAGTTCTGGACAAAACACGGGGTTAGCGGAAACTTGGACACCAACGGCCCAAGAAGAAAACAGGCACAAGAATTTGTGCCTGTTTGGTAGCCATCAATATTCCGATGGCAGGAGGAGCGTCGTAGCGCCGCGGTCCGCCTCTGTGATGATCCAGAGTTTGGTCCCGTTTGAGAGCGTGTACGCCGAAAGCAGCCGGAAGCCGTGTTCGATAGAGAACTCATTTTCCTGCTGGTCGTGCTCATCAACCTCTCCCCAATCGCCGCTGACGTGGCGCTTGATGAAGATGCCAGGGCTTTCGCCGGATTCCTCCAGTGCCTGGAGGGCCCCTGGCGTTGCCACGCCTCGCCCGAGCGGAAACCGCGCCAATTTCATGGCCGTTCCAGGAAGCCGGCCAATTTGGCAGTGGCCCGGAACTGCGGAATCGGTTCGAGCTGTTTGAACGCGGAAGTGAAGGCGTTCGAGAGGCTCCACATCGTTCGAGGTTGGAATTCCTCATGGCGCGGCGAAAAATACAGATCTTGGACCGGCCTGGCCAAGTGCTTGGGCACTTCCAGATCGGACTCGATGAAGGCGCGGTAGATCAGCAGCTTCGCTGCCGTGTCCGAGATCTGGGATTCTCTCCAGGTCTCGACCTGTTTGCGCATGGGATCGAAGTTCCGCTGCATTTCGTCCACTCCAATCGAGATGGCATTTTGCAGGGAGAAGTGTTTCGAGTGCTTGGCCAGGACCGGTTCAAAATCGCCGGAGAAAGCCATGTTTTCGCAGACCAGCACTCTGACGCCTACTACGGCGGCGAGGCGCATGCTTCGGTCGTGGCTGTTGCGGACGCCGATCGAGAACCGGCAGCCGGGCATGCCGGTGTCGAGGTCGAGCACGCCGAACATCTTCATGCCGTCTTTGCTGACTGCGTACTCCTCGGTGACCACGCTGATGTGGCGGAAGCTCAGGGTTTCGACCAGGGCCTCGACGACTTCGGCATGAGGCACGGGCCGGTCGCCTTGAGCCAATCGCAGCAGCATGTGAATCGAGGCGGTGTACCGCGAGCGCCAATCGGTCTCGTCCACCGGTCCATGTCCGTGGCATTGCCGGTACTGTCGTCGCCGCACGCGCAGATAGGCCTCAACGTCCGCGGGACGGACAGCGTCAAGGCGAGTCCCATGACTTCTTATATGGTTGAGAAAATGGCGGCCATTGCCAAGGTAGGTTTTGATGGCCCATCGGCTGAAGTTGCGTTGGCGCAAGTGTTCGCGCAACGCGGCTAGCCGACGATCAATCCCATGTTGTCTGGAAATGTTGTGTCTCCGGGGGGAGGCTGCAAATTAGGATGACGCGACGAATGAAAAGACTCAGAATTATGCGGAGGAGATCTGGCTGGAAAAGGCCGCGCTGGTTGTCGGCGGAACCGTGCTGCGCATAATTCTCTGCTCAGCATAATACCGGTTATGGGGAGCTCGCCATAACCGGTAACCGCCGCCGCCCTGAATTGCGTATAACGGTAAGAATGCACCTCGCACTCCAGGACCTCAAATATGCGCTGCGCACGTTGCGCAAATCTCCCGGCCTCACGCTGGTAATCGTGCTGTCACTGGCCATCGGCATCGGGGCCAATTCCGCCGTATTCAGCGTGGTGGACGCCTTGCTGCTGCGTCCGCTGCCATACCCCCAACCGGACCGCCTGGCCGCCATCTGGCTGCACTCGCCAGGGATCGGCATCTTCCGCGACTGGCCCTCGCCCGGCCAATACATCGACATCCGGACCCAGAACCATTCGTTCAGCGAGATGTCCATCTCCCGGCTCACCACTGTCACGCTTTCCGGCCGCGACCAGCCCGAGCGTGTGGACGGCATGCGCACGTCTTCCAGCCTCTTTCACCTGCTGGGCGCGCGTCCGCTGTTCGGGCGTCTGCTGCTGCCGGAGGAGGACCAGCCGGGCAGGCCGCCCGTCGCCGTGCTGAGCTATCGTGTGTGGCAGCGCCTGTTCAACTCCGACCGCGGCATCGTGGGCCGGAGCATCACGCTGAATAGTAAGGCATATACGGTGGTGGGCGTACTGCGTCCCGACTTCCTGTTGAACTCCGAGGTGATGCCGGCCGAGGGTCCCATGGACAAGATCGACATCTTCGTCCCATTGCCGCTGGGCCCGGACGCCGTCAATCAGCGTGGAGACGAGAACTACAACCTGATGGCGAGACTGAAGCCCGGCGTGACCGTACGGCAGGCGCAGGCGGATATCGACATCATCGCCGGCCGCATTCGCGTGAAGGATAAGCGGGACCGCACCTTCGGCATGACGGTGATCGGGCTGCTGGACCAGGTGGTGGGCGACGTGCGCCGCGCCATGCTGGTGCTGTTGGGCTCGGTCGGCCTGGTCCTGCTCAGTGCCTGCGCCAACGTCGCCAATCTGCTATTGACGCGCGCCGCGGGCCGCGAGAAGGAAGTTGCGATCCGCACCGCCCTGGGCGCCGGCTGGCAGCGCCTGGTCCGCCAGTTGTTGAGCGAGAGCCTGCTGCTGTCGGTGCTGGGCGGCGCCGCCGGATTGTTGATCGCCGAGGCCAGTCTCTACCTGATGCGGGTCATCAATCCGGGTAACGTGCCCCGTCTGGAGGAGATCGCCATCAATGGTCCGGTGCTGCTATTCACCTTCGCCATCTCGACGGCCGCGGGTCTGCTGTTCGGCCTGGCCCCGGCGTGGCGCGCCATCAAGCTGGACCTCAATACCTCGCTGAAGTCCGGCGGACGCAGCGGCCAGACCGATGGCGGCCTGCTGGTCTCGCGCCATCGCCTGCGCGGCCTGCTGGTGGTCGCCGAACTGGCATTTTCGCTCATGCTGCTGGTGGGCGCCGGACTGCTGTTGCGCAGTTTCGTGCGGCTGCAGAGCGTCCCGCCGGGCTTCGCCCCCGATCACGTGATCTCGCTCGCGACCGTGGTCACGGGCCCCAAATATAGAGATGACAAAGTCGTCGCGCAGTTCTACCACGACCTCGGCGAGCGCATCGCGCACCTGCCGGGCGTAACCTCGCAGGGGCAGGTTTCCGTGCTGCCGCTCACCGGTATGGTCAGTTGGGGAGGCATCAACGTGGAAGGCTTCACGCCGGCGCCGGGTCAGGAGTTGCAGGTGGACCGGCGGGTGGCCAGCACGGATTACTTTCGCGCTATGAAAATCCCGCTGCTGAAGGGCCGCTACTTCGATGAACACGACACCGCCGATAGCCAGCAGGTGGTGATCGTCGATGAGCCGTTCGCCGCGCGATTCTGGCCGCACGAGAATCCCATCGGACGGCATGTCTGGTTCGATCCCAAGAAGCCGTTCACCATTGCCGGCGTGGTAGCCATGGTGAAGCAGTACGGTCTGGATACGGGCAGCAAGCTGGTGGTCTATTTTCCGCATGCGCTGTTTCCGGACAATGCCATGTTCGTGGTGGCGCGTACGGCGGGGGATCCCGCCGCGCTGGCGCGTCCTATCGTCAGCCAGATTCACGCCCTGGAGCCGGCCGCACCAGTGTTTGAAATCCGCACCATGCAGGACCGGCTATTTGATTCGCTGGCGCGGCGGCGCTTCGCCATGGCAATGCTGGGCACCTTCGCGGCCTTCGCCTTGCTGCTGGCCGCGGTCGGCGCTTACGGCGTGATGTCCTACCTGGTGACCCAAAGCACCCACGACATTGGCGTGCGCATGGCCCTGGGCGCGCGCTCCGCCCACATCATGGGATTGATCGTGCGGCAGGGCATGACCCTGGCGGCGATCGGCATCGGCGCCGGCGCGATCGGCGCTGTGGCCCTGACGCGGGTGATGACCAGCCTGCTATTCGGCGTCAGCCCCACCGATGTTCTGACATTCGGTGCGGTGATCGCCATCCTGGCCGCGGTGGTGTTCGCCGCCACCGCCATTCCCGCGCGCCGCGCCACATCTGTCGATCCCATGGTGGCGCTGCGCGAAGAATAGCCGCCGCGCGGGACGTCTACAGGGCCAGCAGCTCTGCGACCGCGCGGTAACCCTGATCGATCGCCTGATCGGTGTACGCCGCGGCGGCCGCGTCGGAGTTGGCGATGGCGATCCGCCCGAAACGCTGGCGGGCGATCTCGCACGGGCGCTGGCCCGCCGGCCAGTCCGGATCCCACAGGGCGTTGTATTCGTAAGCGTAGCCGTGCGGCCAGCGGTTCACCGTGATCGCCGTAATGTCGCGTGCCGGATCGAATCCGCCCGGACCTACGATACGCGCCAGTTGATCCCGGATCTTGGATTCGAACGTGGCGAAAGGCGTGGTCAACAGGTCCATGCGTCCCACGCGATGCTGGTCGCGCTCCGGGAGGCCCGGCTGGCAAGGCGTGCGGGTCATGCGAATCAGGATCGGCTCGTCCGGCGACTGAGGACATCGATAAGCGCCTATGCTGACCGGCCGGTCCAGCCGGACCTCGCTGTGATACATTCCCGGCGACGTGACGCCGTGGACTCCCAGTTTCTGAAACGCCTTCCAGTTACGCGCCGCCACCACCGTATACACCAGCGGCACTTTCACGCCGTACCGGAGCGCCTCTCTCTGCCGCGCCGGCAGCTCCGGCGCCAGGTACGGAATCATCATGTTCCAGCACGCCATTACCACCGCTTTGGCGTGTACGGTGAACAGGCGCCGGTCGCGCGCGTAGGTGACTGCGACGGTTTTTGCGGCAGCCGGATCGCCGGCGTGCTTCGCCCGCACTACGGTGCTGTTCAGGCGAATGCGCACCGGCGCGCCCTCGCGGTCCAGCCTGCCGTAGTCGAACTTTGCGGTAACGACGTCCTCAGCCGTCCGGCCCGGCGCCACGCCGGGGACCAGCCGGCGGACCAGCATGCGCGCGATGGTGGCGTTGCCGTCCGGAAAATGGAAGAAGTAAGGGGGCGCGTCTTTCACCAGGTCGCCGCCCGGAGTGAAATCCACCCTCGGCGAGGGCTCCCGGTCCAGGTGCATACCCTGGAACCCGGGGTAGCGCATGGCCCAGCAATCCAGTGCCGAGACTGCGTCGATGCCCACCCCGAACAGATCGTGCGGCCGCGTCTGATAGACCGGAATCACTTCCGGACTGACCTTCACCAAGTCGAGAAGAAACTGCTTATAACTCACGCGCGACAGCCGGTCCTTCTTCGCGGTCTGGTTCAGGCCCGGCAGATAGTCGACGGCGGCAGTCTCCAGGCGCGCGATATCACGGCGCGCCGCGGCGGAGAGCGGCGCCTCGGTGAGCGGACCAACCAGCAGGCGCTCCACGCCGAACGTCTCTTTGTCGAAGAACGTGCCCTGTTTCAATCCGTTGTACACTTTCCAGTCCACGCACCTGGTTTCCAGTGCCGCCGGATCGATGCCCAGCTCCGCCATCAGGCCGCCGGCCACCCGGCTATAGGGATACGGCGATTCGATCGACCAGGTGCCTCCGTTGGCCAGCAGCAGGCGCCCGGCGGACCTGAATTCGTTGCGGCGCGCATGTCCGCCGAAATCGTCGTGATTGTCCAGGATAAGAATGCGCGCCGATTTGCCGGCGCGGGCCTGGTAAAAATGGGCGGCGGCCAGGCCGCTGATACCGGCTCCCACCACCACCAGGTCGTAAGTTTCGTGGGTCTCGGTGGGTTCGCCGGCGGTCTTCCAGAAATCGCCGTCGCGCAGCGCGTGCGCCGCGCGCGAGGATGCGTCGGTGCTGCCCCGATAGCCGGTCAGCGCCGGCGGATAAGACGCGTCTCCCGTTTCGAGCGCCATCAGCCAGGCAGCGGAGGAAGCGGACATTGCCGCACCGTTCAGGAAGTCGCGCCGGGTGATGGAGCGTCGGGCCATGCTCTACTGAGTGTCACACAATCCCAGTGGAGCATGCGCCGGCCGGAGACGGCTTATCCGCCGAGGCTGACCGGCCGGCGCAAGGAGAATACAAGCTGGGTCTCGGCGTAAATCTTCACGTTCTTTCGACCGGTGATCAGGGCGCCTGTCGTCCCGGCCGCGGCGCCCGCGCCGGCTCCGATCAACGCACCCGCTCCGCCGCCGGCCACCGCACCGATCGCGGCCCCGGCTCCGGAACTGCCGCCGATCCACTCGAGGTTCCTCCGCTTGTGGGAGCGGCTGGTGCGCACATCGCCAGTCGATGTAATGGGGTAGGTCCTCCCATGCAGCCGGAATGACACCAGGGTTAGGCCCAGGTACGCGCGTCCGCGCAGGCGTCCCGACCTTTTCGACTCCGTCACCCGGCCATGGAAAACCGTTCCTCGCGGAACCATCACCCGGCCATGCGATACGATCGGCGCCGCCAGGTAGGCCGTGAAACGTTCACCGGCCCAACTCGTTTTGGTGCTGAGAGTGCGGGCTAATCGCACGCGGATGCGGCTTCCCGCGGGAATGACTGCCGTGCGCGCCGGTTCCCCGCCTCGCACGGACGGCGCATCGGCCGGTTCGCCGGTTACTTCGGCATCGGAGTTCCCCGGCGGCGCGGCGTCACTCTGCACGCCTTGGGGAGCGGATGGCACGGGGGGATCGGCGGCTGGCGGGGCTGCGGGCGTACTCGCGGAAGTCGGCGGTGTCGCCGCCACCGGCGATTGATTGTGCTGCCGGTTACAGCTTGCCGACCATAGCAAAATGACCAGCAAGCACACCAATTTTGTAGTCATGGCGAGCACCCGAGCAAGCCGGAAACCAAACCGGACCTCGGCGTCAAGTTATAATTCTTCGTTGAGACGAGTTCGCACCGCACTGTATTGGTCTGTACCTTCTCTTGTCTGTCTGGCCTTGTATTGGCCGGGACTCCTGGCCTGGTTCCAACAAGACGACTTCGTCTGGCTGAACCTTCCAAACCAGGTACATAACTGGAGCAGCCTGTGGCACACCGTGTTCGATCCCACAGTCCAGGGCACCTGGCGGCCGCTCAGCGAGCGTATTTTTTTCCTCTCCTTCGGCGCGCTGTTCGGCAGCGATGCGCTGCCTTACCGCATCTGGGTCTTCCTGACCATGTTCGCCAACCTGGCGCTGGTGATGTCGGTGACTTCGCGCATGACCCGCTCGCGCGCCGCCGGGTTCTGGGCCGCCATCTTCTGGGCCGCCAACAGCAAACTCGCCACCGTGATGTCCTGGACCTGCGAATACATCCTGGTGGCCTGCGGTTTCTTCCTGCTGTTGGCGATGCACTTCTTCCTGCGATACGTGGAAACCGATGAGCGCCGCTACTACATCTGGACCTGGCTCGCGTTCCTGGCCGGCTTTCTGGCCATGGAAACCAACATCGTGTTTCCGCTGCTGGCCGCCGCGTATGCCCTGGGCTTCGCGCGCAAGTACTTCACGCGGACACTCCCGTTCTTCGCGGCCTCGGCCGCTTACGGCATCCTGCACGTGACTCTGGCGCCGAACCAGGGCACCGTACCTTACACCATGCATTTCGATCGCGCCCTGCCGGCGACCTTTCTCTCGTACTGGCGCCGTGCGTTTGAGCCGATCGGCATGCGTCATTTGTCGCCCATTCCGGCCGTGCCCGGCACCGTCGAAATGGCCGGTTGCACCTTGGCGCTGCTGCTGTTCGCCGTCTACCAGGCGCGGCGCCGGCAATGGCTGCCGCTGGTGCTGTTCGCCTGGTTTGCCATTCTGCTGGGTCCCGTACTGCCGCTGCGCGACCACATTACGGATTACTACCTGACGCTGCCCGCAATGGCTCTTGCCATATTAGGAGCGTACGCCCTGGTCTCCGCCTGGCATGCGGGCGCCGTATGGAAAGTGGCCGCTGCCGCCCTGGCGGTGGGTTTTCTGGTGCAACAGGCGCCTGTCGGCCGGCGCTACGCCCAGTGGTATCGCGATCGCGCCGCCGCCCAGGAAGCCTTAGTCATGGGAGTGGCCCGCATACACGAACTGCACCCGGGCAAGGCCATCCTGCTCGATGGCGTCGATGACATGCTGTTCTGGGGCAGCATCCAGCAGCGGCCATTCCTGTTCTTGCGCATTCCGGATGTCTATCTTACGCCGGGTTCGGAAGCGGCCCTCGTGCCGCATCCCGAAATTGACGATGTCTCGAAGTTCATCCTACCCGCCGAGGAAGCGCGCCGGGCCCTGGAGCATAAGGCGGCGGTGGTTTATCGCGTCGGAGCGGGACCGCTGCGAAACATCACCAGCATATGGGAGCCGCCGTCGGGTGCCGCAGCCGCATTGTCTCCGTTGCGCTTGGATGTAGGCGATCCCCTGGTAGCCGATCGCCTTGGTCCCACCTGGTTCGACATCGAATCCGGATTCCGCTGGATGCCGCGTGCCGCCGATCTACGCATGCCAGGACCTCGCTCCGCCGGCCAGAAGCTGTATGTAACGGCGATCTGCCCGAAGGCGCAATTGGCCAAAGGCCCGCTGGCAATGACCCTGACGGTGGATGGGGTGCGCCTCCCGCCGGTGCAATTCACCAGGGGAGATGTGGAATCCACCTTCGCCTTCGGCCTGCCGGCCGGGACGGTCGGCAAAAGCGAGATCGACGTCGGCGTGGAGGTAAGCCGCACCGTCCGTGTCGGCGCCGACACCCGCGACCTGGGGCTGGCCTTCGGCAAATTTGAAATTAAGTGAGCGGCGGCCGCGGTTTGGGTTTAGAATCGGGATGGGAGCGCGAGTATGCTCAGTACGGTCGCCAAACGCATCCGGCACGACGAGCAGCTTCTGAAAGCGACGACGCAGACCCTTTTGGCGGGAGCCGGCATTATGCTGATTTCCCTGCTGGCGCTGCTGGGTCTCTGTGCCGCTATCCTGCTGTGGGGACGCTGACTTAACGGGCCGAGGTCCCGGGTCTCAGATGGCGGCTCCAGCCCGCCGTTCAGTAGTCCTATGCCACCATACAACCCTCAAAATATACCGTTTACCAGCTACAGATCGTTGACGCCGTCACAGTTTCCTAAAATACGGCTATGGCGGCGTTTAAGGTAATACAACCCGAAACTACCTATACTGGAACGCGCATCGAACCGCTACCCACGGGCCTGCCCAAAAACACCCAATCGCTGTGCCCGGAGTGCACCCAGCTCATCCCGGCGCGGATCTTCGAGGAAGACGGCCGCGTCGTCATGCAGAAGTCCTGCCCCACCCATGGTGAATTTCACGACATCGTCTTCGGAGACGCGCGCCTCTATCTGAAGATGGAGGAGTGGACCTTCGGCGACAATCGCGGCCTGTCGAATCCCGTCGTCGCCAATGCCGCGCGCTGCCCCGACGATTGCGGCCTCTGCAACATGCACACCAGCCATACGGGCCTCGCCAACGTCGACCTGACCAACCGCTGCAACCTCACCTGCCCGGTATGCTTTGCCAACGCCAACGCCGCGGGCTACGTCTACGAACCCGATTTCGAGCAAGTGCGCGGCATGTTGCAGGCGCTGCGCGACCAGCAGCCGGTGCCCTGCCGGATCGTCCAGTTCTCGGGCGGCGAGCCGACCCTTTACCCGCGCTTCTTCGACGTGCTGCGCATGGCGCGCGATATGGGCTTCTCGCACCTCCAGGCGGCCACCAACGGACTGAAGTTCACCGACCTGGAGTTCGCCCAGCAGGCCAAGGAGGCCGGCCTGCACACCCTGTATCTGCAGTTCGACGGCGTCTGCGACGATATTTACCGCCGCACGCGCGGCCGCTCCTTGTGGGAACAGAAGCTGCAGGTCATCGAAAATGTCCGCAAGGCGAACCTGAAGATCGTGTTCGTGCCCACCATCGTCAAGGGTCTGAACGATCACCAGATCGGCGACATCCTCCGGCTGGCCCTGGAAAACATCGAGTGTACCAGCGGCATCAGCTTCCAGCCGGTGGCCTTTACCGGGCGTATCTCGCGTCACGACCTGATGTCCAAGCGCTTCACGCTCTCCGATTTCGCGCATGCGGTGAAGGCCCAGACGGGCATCTGCGATCCCTATCAGGATTGGTTCCCGCTATCCTGCGTCTCGCCGTTCTCCAAGCTGCTGAGCGCCATGCGCGGAGAGCAGACCACCACGCTTACCTGCCATCCGCATTGCTCGCTGGGCACCTACCTGTTCGTGGATCAGAACCGCCACGCCGTCCCCGTCACGCAATTCGTCGACGTCGGTCCCATGCTGCAGGCCATGGATGTGCTGGCCCGCAAGACCGAAGCCCGGCGCGTCAAGCTGTTCTCCAAAATCGAAAGCTGGAATCTGCTGCGCAAGTTCTTCCATGAAGACAAAGCGCCGCAAGGCCTGACGTTCAAGAAGTTCCTGCAGACGCTGCAGGGCATGACCGACAAGCGCTACGGCCGCGGCAAGCTGGAGAAGCAGGGCTTCACCTACCGCACCCTGATGGTGGCCGGCATGCACTTCATGGATTCGTACAACTACGACATCGAGCGCGTGAAGCGCTGCGTGATTCATTATGCCGCGCCCAACGGGTTAATCTATCCGTTCTGCGCTTACAATTCGGGGCGCGTCTACCGGGAGAAGATCGAAAAACAGTTCGCCGTGCCGCTGGAAGAGCCGGCCGCCGCCCGCGAGATCCCCGATCTGGTCTGCTGTCCGTAGCCGGTTAGTTAAGCGACTCGGGTGGGGCGGCTTCCGCCTCGTCCGCCAGCCGCTCGAGTGTGCGCGCCAAGCCGCGCGCCGCCGCCGGATCGATGTCCATCCAGACATCGAACTTCCCCGACAGCTTGCCGGTCTCTTCCACCTGGAATTTGACGCGCACCCGCCGCCCCCAAAACAGGTCGTTGATGGCGCGCCCGGTGATCGACGAGAGCACCAGGCAGCGCCCCCAGCAGCGCGCCAGCGTGGGTATGGCATCGCGCAGCGCCTGCGGAAAGCCCATCGTGTTTTGCGCCTGCCACCGCCGGGACAAGACAGGATCGCGGACCGCCTTCTGCAGGCTGCGTGTTTTCATAGCTCCTGTAACGGAGCTTATCAAAACCAGGCTAGCCGCGCCAGACCGGCAGATAGATATGCGTGACTAACTCGCTCTCCGGCGTAGTCTTCGGATCGTTCAAGTACTCTTCCCACATGGGCATGTAGCGCGCCCAGTCGGCGTCGCTGCGCATGAGTCCCTGCGCTTTCATGAACGCCGTGATCTCCCCGTACGTCCGCATCACCTCGCGATATGGGCCGTGGTGCGTAAACCGGTATGTGTGGGCGGCCGGAAGCGTCTTGACCTCCAGCGCCGGATCCTCCACCGGAGCCGGCAGCGGCGCCACCGGCATCGCCAGGGTGAACGAGACGCCCTCGGCGCCATAGGAGTTGTAGATGACTCGCGGCGGACCGGCGAACCTGAGCGCATGGCGGCTCCGTAGCTCGTCCAGCGTCGCGAAAGCAGTTTCGATGGCCGCGCCGATTGAGGCTGGAGCCGGGTTGCTCTGTCCGTGTACCTGGACGGCGAGAGTCGAAGCCACGTCCGCTTCGGTGAATTCGATCTGTGTAGCGGGCAACATAATGATACCTCCGTGTCTGAATATCTTATGCCAGTCTAACGCCGTTGCCGGCCACCCGGCGATCAGGAAACTACCGCCGCGGAACACACACCCTCTGAGAAGCCGCCGCCCACCTGTAGCCCGGCATGTGACACTCGCACTCACTAACTTCCGTGTCTCGCCGCTACCTAATCAACAACATAACTATGTGGTACCTCACGTGCCAATCGGAGGCCGCTATGTTTCAAACCATGGCGATCGAAACTCACCGCTCCGCCCGCGGACCGGTCTTGTCACTCACCATACACTGCACCGCGATCGCCCTGCTGTTCATGGCCGGCACGTCTCACCAGGTTCGGGAGGCGGTGCGCCGCGCCGCCGGCCATATCGCGGTGATCGCTCCATACATCCCGCAAGGCCACGGCGGAGGTGGCGGCAGCGGCCAGTCGCCGCTGCCTCCCAGCCAGGGTAAACTTCCGCGGATCGCACCGCGCCAGTTCACGCCGCCGACCACCCGGATCGACAACCTGAATCCCAGGCTGCCGGTGGAACCGGCGTTGGTCATCGCCGCCGATGTCAAACTGCCGCGGTTGGATATGTCCGTACTCGGCGATCCGTTTGCCAGGCCCGGTCCGCCGTCGGATGGCGCGGGCGGCAACAGTGGTATCGGTACGGGCTGCTGCGGCGGCGTGGGACCCGGCAAGGGTCCTCATTTCGGACCGGGCGAAGGCGATGGCGGCATCGGCCGGGCCCACGGCTTCCAGGGCGAATCCGTCGCGCCGGTGCTGCTTTACAAGGTCGAGCCGGAGTTTTCCGAAGAAGCCCGCAAGGCCAAGCTGCAGGGCACGGTCATGCTCTATGCCGAAGTGGATACCGGCGGAAGGCTGCGCAACATCCGCGTCACGCGCGGCATCGGTTTGGGATTGGACGAAAAAGCCGTGGAAGCCGTAAAGCAATGGCGCTTCCGGCCTGCCTACCGCGACGGCAAGGCTGTGGTGGAAGCCGCCGCCATCGAAGTCAACTTTCGTTTATTGTAGTGCCGGCATCGGCTCGCGCGGCCTCTTCACTTGCCCCGAAAAAGCGTTATCATGTCATCCAGACCATTCAGTAAAGGAGGGCCTGGATGTTTCGTCTGGATTCTGACAAACCGGTCGAGTTCTGCGATGGCCTGCGCCGCCGCGATTTCCTGCATGCCGGCGCGCTCTCGATACTCGGTCTGGGCCTCAATGATCTGTTTGCCTTGAAGGCCCTGGGCGCCGTCGACGCCAAAAAGGACACCAACTGCATCATGCTGTTCCTGGTGGGCGGCCCTTCCCAGCTCGACACCTGGGACATGAAGCCCGACGCCCCCGTCGAGATTCGCGGGCCGTATAAGCCCATCAAGACCAACGTACCCGGCATCGAGATCTCTGAAAATTTCCCGCGCATGGCGAAGCATGCCGACAAGTACGCCATCATCCGCAGCGTCTATCACACCGCCGCCGCGGTGCACGACACCGGCCACCAGATGATGCAGACCGGACGCCTGTTTCAGGGCGGCGTCGAGTATCCGCACATCGGCTGCGTGCTCTCGAAGCTGAAGGGCCCCCACGGCGACGTGCCGCCGCACGTGCTGCTGCCGCGCCCCATCGGCAACACCGGCGGCAACATGCCGCACGGCCAGAACGCCGGATTTCTGGGTAAGACTTACGATCCGTTTGTGCTCAACGCCGACCCCTCCGATCCGAACTTCAAAGTCCCGGACATGCTGCCGCCCGACTACCTGAGCGCCCTGCGCGTCGATCGCCGGAAGAACTGGCGCGAGATGGTCGATCACACGGTGAGCAAATTCGAAACCTCCCAGGACGCGCGCCTGTTCGATGCCACCTTCCATCAGGCGTACACGCTCATGTCCTCGCGGAAAGCGCGCGAAGCTTTCGAGCTTTCGCGGGAGCCGGACGAAGTGCGCCAGCGCTACGGCGAAAATCGTTTCGGCCAAAGCTGCCTGTTGGCGCGCCGCCTGATCGAGGCCGGTGTGCGCTTCGTAACCGTGAACATGTTCGAAACGGTCTTCGACGAAATCACCTGGGACATCCACGGATCCAAGCCCTTCAGCCCCATCAGCTGCTACCGCGACCTGGTCGGGCCCATGTTCGACATGGCCTACAGCTCGCTGCTTCAGGACCTGCAGGACCGCCGCCTGCTGAGCAACACCATGGTGCTCGCCATGGGCGAGTTCGGCCGCACACCCAAGGTGAATCCCGCCGGCGGACGCGATCACTGGCCGCAATGCTGGAGCATCCTGATGGCGGGCGGCAACGTCAAAGGCGGTCAGATCGTCGGCGCATCGGATGACATCGGCGCCACGCCCAAGGACCGCCCGACCAGCCCCGCGGAGGTGGCCGCCACCATCTACGACGGCCTCGGCATCCAGCTCGACTTGGAACTGCCCGGAGCGCAGGGGCGTCCCATTCCGCTGGTGGAACGGGGTACCGAGCCGATCAAGGAACTGTTCGCATGAGATCTGGCGCGCTCCTTCTGGCACTGGCCGCCGCGGCGCAGGCCGGCACTCTGAAAATCCTGCCGCCGGCGGCGACGCTGAACGGTCCGGAATCCTATCAGCAGCTCCTGGCCGAATCCACGGTAGACAACCGCCAGCAGGACGACACCCGCGCGGCACGCTGGACTTCTTCCAATCCCGCGGTGGCGACCGTCGATGCCGCCGGCATGGTGAAGCCCGCGGGCGACGGCGATGCCACCATCACCGCCGACATGCAAGGGCAATCCGCCGCCATTACCGTACATGTGAACAATGCGCAGGCTCCCCACTTCTGGAGCTTCCGCAACGACGTCATTCCGGTAATGAGCAAGGTCGGCTGCAACTCCGGCGCCTGCCACGGCGCCGCCGCCGGCAAGAACGGTTTCAAACTCACTCTGCGCGGATACGATCCGGAGGAAGACTACGACACCCTGACCCGCCAGTCCGACGGGCGCCGCATATCGCTCTCCGACCCTGCCCATAGCCTGATGCTGCTGAAGCCCACGTTCGCCGTCCCGCACGGCGGCGGCAAGCGCTTCGCGACCGATTCGCCCGAATACCGCATCATCTCCCAGTGGATCGCCGCCGGCGCGCCGCGCCCGCGGGATACGGATGCCACCGTGACCGGGCTCGAAGTCTTTCCCGCGGCTGCGACTCTACGCACCGGCGCCGAGCAGCAACTGGTGGTGCTGGCCAAGTATTCCGACGGCCGGCTGCGCGATGTCACGCGCTGGGTCCGCTATGGCTCGAGCGACGAAGGCGTCGCTTCGGTGGACGATTTCGGCCGCGTCAGGATGCATGGCAGCGGCGAGGCCGCCATCACCCTGTGGTACGCCAGCCGGGTCCTCTACGCCCGCTTGGGCGTCCCCTACGCCAATAAAGTCGATCCCGGCGTCTACACTAAATTCCAGCGCCATAACTATATCGATGACCTGGTGCTCGCCAAGCTGAAGGCCCTGAACATCGCGCCCTCCGGGCCCGCCACGGATTCGACCTTCATCCGCCGCGCGTATCTCGACGCCGCCGGTATCCTGCCCACCTCCGAGGAAGTCGAGGATTTCCTGGCCGACCAGGCGCCCGATAAGCGCGCCCGCCTGATCGATCGCCTGCTGGCGCGCGACGAGTTCGTCGATTACTGGGCCTACAAGTGGTCCGACCTGATGCTGGTCTCCAGCCGCAAGCTGCGCGCCAATGCGATGTGGGCCTTCTATGACTGGATCCGCGACAGCGTCAAAGAGAATAAGCCCTGGAATAAGTTCGCCTATGAGATCTTCACTTCCTCCGGCGACACTCTCCGCAACGGCGCCCTGAACTACTACGTTCTGCATAAGGACCCCATCGACCTCACCGAGACGGCCACCGAGGCCTTCATGGGCAATCGCGTGACTTGTGCCCGCTGTCACAATCACCCGCTCGAAAAATGGACCCAGAAGCAGTATTACGAGCTGGTCAATCTCTTTGCGCGCGTAGGTCTGAAAAACGGCAGTGAGCCGGGCGACGTGGTTGTGTATGCCAAAGCCACCGGCGACGTGATTCATCCCAAGCTGCTGAAGCCCCTGCCACCCACCCCGCTCGACGGCACACCCATGCCGCTCGATTCCACCGAGGACCGGCGCGTGCACTTCGCCGACTGGCTGGTGAGCCCCCGGAACGTGTACTTCTCCCGCGCGCTGGTCAACCGGGTTTGGGCGAACTTCATGGGCCGCGGCCTGGTGGAGGCCGTCGACGACGTGCGCGCCACCAATCCCGCGTCCAATGAAGAATTATTCGCCGCACTCAGCGACGATTTCGTCAAGAGCGGTTACGACGTCAAACGTCTCATCCGCACCATCATGAACTCCGGCGTCTATCAGCTCTCCTCCGATTCCAATGCCGAAAATCAGATGGACACGAAATACTATTCGCGTTATTTCGTGAAGCGTCTGCCGGCGGAGGTGTTGCTCGACGCCATGTCGCAGGTGACGGACGTGCCCACCAGGTTCAGCGGCTATCCGCTGGGCACCCGCGCCCAGCAGTTGCCGGACGTGCAGGTGCAATCGCAATTTCTGGCCGCCTTCGGACGTCCCAAGCGCATCATCTGCGACGCCGGGGAACGATCCAGCGAGCCGAATATCGCACAGGCCCTGCACGTCATCAACGGCGACACGCTCAACAAGAAGCTGAGCGATCCGAACGGCTACGCCGCACTGGCCGTCAAGTTGGGACTGTCCGACTCCCGCATCCTGGATCACCTGTATCTCTCGGCCTTCAGCCGGTATCCCGGCGTTGCCGAGAAACAGCCGCTCCTCGATGCCCTGCGCAAGGCCCGCGCCACTACGGGTTCGCCCGATGTGCAGCGCGAAGTTCATCGCCAGGCCCTGGAAGACATGATGTGGGCCATGCTGACCAGCAAGGAATTCCTCTTCAACTACTGATCGTACGTGTGTCAATGACTTAGGACTTGACAATAGGCATGCGCGCGATCATACTCATTTTCGGTTATTAAGCCCCTAAACACTGCAAAAGACCCGGCACACCGTGCCGGTACTAAGGAGGAGCCTGTATAAATGCGAACCGCTGCGAGTTTTGGCGTGTTACTGGCTGTACTTTTCGTAGTCACCGTAATGGTACCTGCGCCCGTATGGGCAGCGACAGGTACTGTTACTAGAAACTGTCCGACGGAGCCCGTGCAGAATACGCCGATCTCTTCCGGAGTGACTTACACGGGTAGCAAATGCGTGATCAACACCACCGGAGATGTGGACTCTTTTCAGTTCAGCGCCACGGCGGGCAGCACCTACCGGGCGGTCCTGGGGCTGGGTCCGGCTCCCACCACCAATGTCTGTATGACGATCTACCCCCCTGGGTCCACCACCCCTCTGTTCCCGACGGCCTGCACCAGTTACGGTTGGAGCGTCTACGCGATAAGCACCAATCAGAAGCTGGCCACGGCTGGAAACTATACCATCGTGGTAACCGACCAGAGCAATGCGACGATCTCCTATAGTCTCTCATTAGAGCGCTTGAGCCCCGCGCCGTCCGACGCCGCCCCGCTCACCCTCTCCAAGAACATCGCCGGCTCGGTCCCCGCCCCGACGGCACAGGAGGCCTACACTTTCACCGGAAACACGGCAGGCACGTACAACATCACCGGCAGCCTCCCCGCCAGCCCCACGCACGACGTCTGCTTCGACGTGTATCAGCCCGACGGTGTCGCCGTCGTTCTGGGAGCTTGCACCAGCTATGGCTGGAGCGTTCTCTCCGTCACGAAGGCGGTGACACCGGCACAGGCCGGCACTTATGTGGTGATCATGTATACGAACGGCAACGATGCCACGTCCGACTACAACCTGGAGGTGTCCTGTCTGCTGGGCACCTGCACGTCAACGAAGTGCCTCCTCCAGGACTCGCTCGCCTACTCCTCGGGTACTCTCTCTATGAACTTCACGATCGGCACTCCGTATGCGGCCACCTGGAGCACGTGGCTGGTATCCGGATCCACCGCCCAGCTCCTGTGGTCGGTGACACAGCCGGTCACCGAGCCGCCAATCGCGGCGCCCAAGACGCAGAGCGTATCCGCTTCGGGTGTGGTCGGCGTTCTTTCGACGTTGAGCACAGCAAAGAACGGAATCACCTGTTCCAGTTGGACGTTGGCCAACACCGGGAAGCCATAGAGCGGCGGCTGACCGGGCTCTGCGTATGGTGGCGCACACTGCCGGGGAGAGTAATGTATCTGGCGCCGGGCCGCCACGCATCCCAACAGTAGGGGGTGAGGCCATGACGACCAGTGCGGTATTGCCGCACGCTTTATTCGAGCAGATTCGAAAGCTCGATACCTGTTTGGTTTCGAACGCAATCGAGAGACTCAAGGGAAGATTGCACAACGAGGGCTCCGTATCGGGGTCCGCGCTGCATTGCCTGTTTCCGCGCTTGCCGCCCGTTCTGGGCTACGCGGCTACCGGACGGATGCGATCGACGACCCAGCCGGTCCGGGGACGCGCCTATCACGAGAATCTGAACTGGTGGCGCTACGTCGCGTCCATGCCGGCGCCGCGCATCATAGTGGTGGAAGATGCCGATGAAAGACCGGGCGCCGGCGCGTTGGTCGGCGCGTTGCATGCCGAGATCGGGTTGGCCCTGGACTGTGCGGGATACGTCACCAATGGTTCCGTGCGCGATCTGCCGGACGTACGCGCGCTGGGCTTCCAGTTGTTCGCCGGCGGTGTGTCGGTCACGCACATGTACGCTCATATTTGCGAATATGGACATCCGGTTGAAATCGGCGGGCTGACCATTTTCCCGGGAGACCTGGTGCAGGGCGATTGCCACGGCGTGCACGTTATTCCCATGACGATCGCCGCCGAAATTCCGGCCATGGCCGACGAGATTCTGGAAGAGGAGCGCCGGCTCAAGGAGTTCTGCCGTTCCTCGGATTTCTCCCTCGACGGTCTGGCCGAAATGCTGCAACACCTGCCCGGTGACGGCATTGAGATGCCGCTCGACGGAGACGACCTGTAAAATATCGGTGCCCGGCGGCTAACCAAAATCCCGGTGTAACGTTTCACTGTGCGGACAGTATTCAACTGCATGGGAAACTTGGCACACGATCTGCGCTTCGCCCTCCGTACCTTCAAGAAATCGCCCATCTTCGTCGCCGTCGCGGTGCTTTCCCTGGCCCTCGGCATCGGCGCCAACACCGCCATCTTCACCCTGGTCGATCAGCTCCTGCTTCGCCTCTTGCCGGTCAAGGATCCCCAGCAGTTGGTTCTGTTCTGGGGCCGCGGGCACCATTACGGCAGCAACAACGGCCGTTACAAGCTCTCCTTTCCCATGTACGAGGACTTCCGCGACCACAACCAGGTCTTCAGCGGGATGTTCTGCCGGGACGACATGTCCTTCAGCATCAGCGCCGACGGCCGGACCGAGCGTGTTGACGGCGAGCTCGTCTCCGGGACGTATTTCCAGGTGTTGGGCGTCGGCGCGGCCTTGGGCCGTGTGTTCACTCCCGATGATGACCGCACTCCGGGCGGACACCCCATCGCCGTCATCAGCTACCGCTATTGGTTGAACCGGTTCGGCGGAAGTCCCGACGTCATCGGCAAGAAACTGCTGGTGGATGGCTACCCGATTACCATCGTGGGCGTCAGCCGCGCCGGTTTCGAGGGCACCAATCCCGGCGCCTCGCCACAAATCCGCATCCCCGTCATGATGGAAGCCCAGGTGAATCCCACCATGGGGGAATTCTACAACCTGAAGAACCGCCGCGGCCGCTGGGTCAACGTCTTCGGCAGGCTTAAGACCGGCGTCACCAGGAAACAGGCGCAGGCCGCGCTGCAGCCGTTCTTTCACCAGATCCTCGACATGGAAGTCCAGCAGAAGGAATTTGCCCGCGCCGCGCCGGAGACCAAAAAGGACTTCCTGCGCATGTCGATCGAGCTCCTGCCGGCCTCCAAAGGCGATTCGGGGCTGCGCCGCCAGTTCGCCAGCCCGCTGTTGGTTCTGACCGCTCTGGTGGGGCTGGTGCTGTTGATTGCCTGCGCCAACGTTGCCAACCTCCAGATCGCTCGCGCCACCGCCCGCCAGAAGGAAGTCGCCGTCCGCCTGGCCCTGGGCGCCAGCCGCTCCCGTATTATGTCCCAACTGCTGGTCGAGAACCTGCTGCTGGCCCTCGCCGGCGGCGTGGGCGGCCTGGCGCTGGCCATCTGGATGGATCGCGCCTTGCTGGCCTTCCTGCCTCCCGGCGGTTCGCCGCTGACAATTTCGACTACGCCGGACTGGCGCATCCTGATATTCACCCTAGTCATTTCACTGCTTACCGGGATCGTCTTCGGCCTCGCCCCGGCGCTGCAATCCACGCGGCCCAACATGGCCGGCACGCTGAAGGACCAAGTCGGCTCCATCGCCGGCGGGACCTCCGTCGGACTGCGCAAAATCCTGGTAGCTGCCCAGGTATCCCTGTCGCTCCTGCTGCTGATCGGCGCCGGCCTGTTCATCCGCAGCCTCGGCAATCTTAAGGATCTCGATCCCGGATTTCACACGGCCAACCTGGTCGCCTTTTCCGTGGACCCGCCCATGAACGGTTATAAGCCGGATCGCAGCCTGGATTTCTACCGCCGCCTGCGCGACAATCTGGACGCCGTCCCCGGGGTCGAGTCCTCCGGCCTGGCCATCATGCCGGTTCTTATGGGCTACGAGTGGGACAATAGCATCGCGGTCGAAGGATTTCAGCACAAGCCCAACGACGCGCCCGATCCGCACATGCAGTTCGTCTCGCCCGGCTATTTCAAAACTATGCAGATCCCCATCCTGCTCGGCCGGGACTTCCGCATGACGGACGGGCGGGACGCGCCCAAGGTATGCATCGTCAATGAGCGGTTCGCCCGCCGGTTCTTCAAGGATGGCCTGGCGGTCGGCCGGCACATCGGCATGGGCGGCGATCCGGGAACCAAGCTGGATATCGAAATCGTGGGCGTGGTCCGCGACACCAAGTACGAGAGCATGCGCGACGAAGTGCCGCTGGAAGTCTACGAACCGTATCACCAGATGCAGTTCGTGCTCGGTATGTACGGGTATGTGCGCACCACCCGCCGCCCCGAACTGGCATTCTCCGGCATCCGCCGGGTAGTCCACGATATGGACCCCAACCTCCCGATCTCCGAAATGAAAACGCTCGAAACCCAGATGGAGGAATCGCTCATCACCGAGCGGCTGGTGGCGACCCTGTCATCCGGCTTCGGCATGCTGGCGACGTTACTGGCGGCCATCGGTCTCTACGGGGTGATGGCCTACATCGTCGCCCAGCGCACGCGGGAGATCGGTGTGCGAATCGCGTTGGGCGCCCGCGGCCGCGACGTGATTGTGCTGGTCATGCGGGACGTGTTCCTGCTGACCGGCATCGGCATCGCCATCGGCCTGCCCGCGGCTTGGGGATTGACGCGCATGGTGCGCGCCCAACTCTACGGCATCCAGCCCAATGACGCGCTGACCATCGCGGCGGCCACCGCGGGGATCGCCTTCGTGGCCCTGATGGCGGGTTATCTCCCGGCCCAGCGCGCCACCCGCGTCGATCCCATGAAAGCTCTCCGCTGGGAATAAAACGGGGACCTCTCCGGCCGTGCTACCCTCATTCGGTGAACATGATTTGGCGCAGTCTGTCGCGGCCCCTCGCGCTGGTAGCCGTGCTCTCCGTCACCCACGTGCTTGCGGCCGCCGGCGCGCCCACGTTCACCAGGGACGTTGCTCCGATCCTGACTGCTAATTGCGCCGGTTGCCACGCCGGCCGCATTCTGATGGGCAAGCTGGATCTTTCCACCTTCGCCGGTCTTCAGAAGGGCGGCCATAGTGGGCCCGCGATCGCGCCGGGCAAAAGCGCCGAGAGCCTGCTCTTCCTCCGCATTACGGGCAAAGTAACGCCCGCCATGCCGCTCAACGGCAAGCCGTTGGCCGCAGCCGATATCGAGACCATTCGCGCCTGGATCGACGCCGGCGCGCCGCCGCCCACTCCCGGCGAAGCCGCGGCGCCAGCGGCGCCAGCGGTTCCCGACATCAAGCCGCGTACCGCCGTCAAATCCCTCATCAGCGCGCTGGCTTACCGCTCCGACGGCAAACTCCTGGCGCTCGGCTCGTTCCGTGCCGTCCGCCTGGTGGACCCCCAGACCGGCGACAACATCGCCACTCTTCCCGGCGAAGCCGAGGATGTCCGCGCCGTGGCGTTCTCACCCGACGGCAAAGTGCTGGCTGCCGCCGGCGGACTACCCGCGCGCTCAGGCGAAGTCAGGATCTGGGATATCGAAAAACGAGTGGAACTCCGCACCGTCACGGGCCACCACGATTGCATCTATGGCGTCGCGTTTTCGCCGGACGGCAAGCTCATCGCAACGGCCAGTTACGACAAGCTCATCAAGCTCTGGGACGTCGCCACCGGCAGCCTGGTGCGCAACCTCAAGGACCACATCGACGCGGTCTACGCGGTGGCCTTCACGCCGGACGGCAAGCGCTTGGTTTCGGCTTCCGCCGATCGCGGCGTGAAGGTCTGGGACGTGGCATCCGGCGAACGCCTGTACACGCTGAGCGAACCGACTGACGGCTTGAATACCCTGGCGCTCGATCCCACCGGCAAGCGCGTGGCTGCCGCCGGCCTCGATCGCACCATCCGTATCTGGTCCTTGGGCGACAAGAACGGCACGCTGCTGAATTCGCTGATCGCCCACGAAGACTCCATCCTGCAACTGGCCTGGTCGCCCGACGGCCGGTTTCTGGCCTCCTCGTCCGCCGACAAGGAAATCAAGCTCTTCAAAGCCGACGATCTCACGGTGGTGAAAACGTGGCGCCAGCCGGACTGGGGCTTGTCCCTTTCCTTCGCGCCCGACGGGAAAAACCTGGCCGTCGGCCGCTTCGACGGCTCCTACGAGATCTACCCGGTCCCCAACTGATTCCCGGTCTTCATCGCACGCCCTTGAGCCGGCCTATGCGCCCGGCCGGTCCCACCGCCCAGACTGTACCGTCGCGTGCCACACCCAGAGCGTTATAGGGCTGGCTGTCGAACGATTTCCAACTCCTGCCGCCGTCCCGCGAAACGTCCGATCCCGAGGTCCCGGTCGCGATCCATACCTTGCCGGAGGCTAGACAAACCACCGCCGACCGGTAGCCGGTTGGATGCCCTCCGGCTGGCGTCTTCCAGGTGACGCCGCCATCCACCGTGACCGCCATGTTCCCGGCGAAATCCTCGGGCTTGCGGTAATCCCCACCCACGGCGATGCCGAAAGTCGGACTCGAAAACGCCAGCGAGAAAATACCGGCGCCAGCGCTGTCGTGGCGCATCGGCGTGCCGGTCACGGTCCAGTGGACGCCGTCGTCATGCGAGTGGAAAACCCGCGCCCCAGAGGGCCCGCCGGTCCCAAACCACACTTCATGTGATCCATCAATTATGAGACAGGAATTACTGGCAGCAAAGGCGCCTTCGTCTTTAAGCGCTGGCCCAGCTTTCTGCCGTTGCCAGGTCCGGCCCCCATCGGACGTGGTGAGCACCACGAACTGCCCGCCAACCGGATCGCCCAGAATGATGCCGTGCCGCGCGTCCCGGAATGCCATAGCGTCCAGAAAGCCTTCGGCATCCGGATTCGTCAGCCGCAGCGACCAATGCGCGCCTCCGTCCATAGTCTTGTAAACGCGCGACTTCCCGCCCGGACCGCTGCTCAGCAGCCATGCCGTACGGCTGTCGAGTGCCTGCACGCCGCGGAAGTCCAGATCGCTCGCTCCCGGTACGGTGGCGGCCCGCCAGGTGGCGCCTCCGTCGGTGGTGCGCAGACAAGTGCCGCCCGTCCCGCTTGCCCAAGCCACCTTGCCACTCACCGCGCCGATCCCGCGCAGGGATGACCGGGTGCCGCTTGCCTGGGCCACCCAGCTCTGCGTGCAGGCGGTTCCGGCGGTCGCCAGCCAGACCGCTAATACCCTGAAAGGAGCCAATGTTTTCCTCCAGTTTCCTTAGATTACTGCCGATTTGCCTACCGGATTTTACCGGGCTGGATTATCCTCACAATAAGGAGAGATACGGGCGTTGTTCCGGATGTTAGCGCACGCCAGCCTGGCCATGCAGACGGCCTTCTCTTGTTTGCTGGTCTGCCTGCTCGAATTCTACTACCGGCGCCTGGCGCGGGAGGCCTGGTTGCGTTGGTTTGCCTGGACTTGGGTGATCCAGGGTTTCTACGTGGCGGTGCTTTGGGTGGTGTTCGACCATCCTTCCGCCGGCGCTTCTCTGGGCGCGCCGGTTGCGCTTTTGGGATTCCTGGTGCCGCCTTCGATCGCCCTGACCGCCCTCACCGTATGGCGTGGCGAGCGGCCGTCGCGGGCCTGGATCGCCGGGTTGTTCACGCTGGGTGTCCTGGCCGCCGCGGCGACCTTCGGGGCCACGCGGGCGTATCCTCTCGACGCGCCCCTCGCCTCTCGGATTCACAACGTCCCGCGGCACGCCCTTTATGGCCTGGCGAGCCTGCTGGCGGCAGTCGCTTTCGCCCGGCACGGCCGCCAGCGAAAGCTCGCCGGATCCATCGTCACCGCGGGCGCCTGGGGCTTTTTCGGCCTCATGAACCTGGTTCGCGCGGAACAGTGGTACGGCGCCCCGGAGTGGGCGCTGCGCGGCGCCGAGAACCGTCCCGACATGATCGAATTCGCCTTGATCACGTTCGTCACCAACTCGCTGGTATGGATCGTCATGAGTATGGGAGTGGGGTTGCTGCTGATCGAAAACGCGGAGAAGTCCGAACGGCGCGCGCACGACGCGCTGCGCGATCTGGAAGCCGCGCAGGCCGAGCGCAGCCGCCTGGCGCGCCTGGTGGAGCGCAGCCGGGACGCCATTCTGGTGGTCTCGGCGCGGCAGGTTCTATACCTGAACGACGCCGCTGCCCGTCTGCTTGGCTTTGGGCCGGACCAGGTTCCCTCGCTGCTGATGCAGCCGCTGGAGGTGATCTGCGGGATCGCTGCCGGCGACCCCATGAGTCTCCGCCTGCATGACGCCATCGCCGCGACGGGGGTGTGGGAGGGGCAATCCGAGTGGTCCAATCGCGCCACCGGCGAGCGCATTCCCGTGCTGGTCGGCGCGGTAGCCATGGAGACGCGTGAAGGCGCCCCGCCGTCCATCGGCCTGATCGGCCGGGATCTGCGCGAGCGCGTCCGCCTGGAAGAAGAGCTGCGCCAGGCGCAGCGGCAGGAGGCCCTGGGACGCCTGGCGGGGGGGATCGCGCACGACTTCAACAACCTGCTGACCGTGATCATGGGCTACTCCTCGCTGGTCCTCCAGGAGCAGTTGGACCCGGCGCTGCGCCAGAATGTCGCCGAGATTCTGGCCGCCGCCCGCCGGGCAGCAGCCATTACCGACCGGCTGCGCGCTTTCGGACGGCGGCAGGCCTTGCATGCCGCGGTCTTCGATTTGAATGCCCTGGTCGAGTCCATGCGCGGCAGCCTCGAGAAGCTGGCCGAGGGCGACGTCAAGCTGGATTACGAGCTGTGCCCAGCGCCGGTCCGGGCGTACGCCGACGAGGCGCAGATCGAACAGGTCCTGATGAACCTGGTGCTGAATGCGCGCCAGGCGATCGACGGCACCGGCCGCATCGTGGTGCGGACGGCGCGCTTCGATCCGTTGGAGCCCTCCACCGGGGACACCTCCGAGTTCGTCAAGATCGAAGTGGAAGATACCGGTTCCGGTATCGAACCGGAGGTGCTGGAGCACATCTTCGATCCCTACTTCACGACCCGCTCGGCGGGCACCGGTTTGGGCTTGTCGATGGCCTATGGGATCGTGCGGCAAAGCCACGGACAGATGTGTGTGTCGAGCCTCCCGGGACGCGGCACCGTCTTCTCCGTGCTGCTGCCGGCCAGCGATGCGCCGGATCCCGACCCGCCGGTCGCGGCCTTGCCCTCGGGCGACGCCATGCTGCAGGGCGACGAAGCCGTGATGGTGGTCGATGACCGGCCCGAAGTCACCGGGTTCGTGGCCGCCTGCCTGGGCCGTTACGGGTATCGTACGATGGTCTACGCCGACTCCGAGTCCGCGCTTTCCGGCGTGCGCCAGGGCTCGCCGGCGCCGCAACTGGTGATCCGCGATGTGATGATGCCGGGCATCGCGCCGCCGGAATTCGCCGCCCGCCTGCACCAGTTGCTGCCCGGAGTTCCCATGATCTTCATGTCCGGAATGCCGGAGGCCTCCGTCGCGCATTTGATCCAGGGCGCCGGCGGGCATTTCATCGCCAAGCCGTTCACCCCCGTGGAACTGGCCGCGCTGGTGCGGCGGGTGTTGGACGCGGCAGCCATTCTGAGTACGGCGCGGTGAAGCCTGCCGGCCGCCCGCCGGCACTCGTCACTCACCGGTTTGCCGCGTAGATTTGCCGAAAAACACAGGACTTAGCCTCTCCCACCCGGTATTCTTCTACCAGGGAGAGCAGAAATGTCATACCGCAACCGCACCACCTGGCAGCGCCCGCCGGAAACGGACGGCGGCAGCGTCAGCCCCGGACTGGTCGTCGGGCTGGCGATCATCGCCGTAGGCGTGCTGTTTCTCCTGGGCAACTTCGGCATCCCGGTTGGGTTCGTTTGGGATTATTGGCCGGTGATCCTGATTGCGATCGGGCTGGCCAAGCTGGTCGATTCGCGGGACACGTCGGGCCGTACCGGCGGCGCCATCATCATGCTGGTGGGCCTGGTCCTGATCGCCGACAAAATCCACCTCCCGTTTCTCGCCGGCCGCAATCTCTGGGATCTGTGGCCCCTGGCGATCATCGTCTTCGGCTTCATGATGTTGTGGGGCGCCCTGGAAGGCAAAGGCGTTATCGCCGGCACGCCCTGGCACGCGCCGTCCAGCCCGGGGAACGTCAATATGTTTTCCATCTTCGGCGGCAGCAACCGCAAAGTGAGCGGCGACTTCAAAGGCGCCGACCTGGTGGCCATCTTCGGCGGCGGCGGGCTGGATCTGCGCTATGCCACCATGTTCGCGGATGAGGCGGTGGTCAACGTCAACGCGGTGTTCGGCGGCTTTGAAATCCGCGCGCCCGAAACATGGCTGGTCCAGGTGCAGGTCTCCGGCATCTTCGGCGGCCACGAGGACAAAACCCATCAGCCGGATCCGCGCCTGGTGCCCAATCCCAAGAAACTCATCATCCGCGGCGCCACCATATTCGGGGGTCTGGGCGTCAAGAACTGAGGCGCCCGCATGCATCCCCTCCTGGTCTCCGGTGCGGCGCTGGCCATCTACCTGGCCGGATGGGTGCCGCTGGCGGCCCTGCTGATCTACGTGCTGGAAGCCTCCGGCAACCTGGGTTGGGAAGCCAGTGCCGCCATCGTGATCCCGGCATGCACGGTTTACGCTTTTGTGTGCCTGTCGCCATGGTACGTGGTGCGCATGACGCCGCTGCGCGCCAGCACCGTGACGCGCATCCTGGCCAGCAACTTCGGCGCGGCCATCGGCGGCAGTATTCTGCTGCTGGCCATCGCGCGCGGCATGGCCGTACTGCTCAGCCAATTCAGCCCGTTCCATGCGGTGGATGCCCGCTTCCGGCCGCATGTCCCTCTCTTCTTCGGCATGGGTGTGCTGCTGTATCTGCTGTCCGCCGGCATGCACTACGCGCTGGCCTCCGCGGAGGAGTCCAAAGAAGCGCTCAGCCGCGAGATGCAGGCCATGGTGACCGCCCGCGATGCGGAGCTCAAGGCGCTGAAGGCCCAGATCAATCCGCATTTCCTGTTCAACAGCCTGAATTCCATCAGCGCCCTGACGGCCGTGGACGCGGCGCGCGCCCGGGAGATGTGCGTGATGCTTTCCGATTTTCTGCGCCGCAGCCTGCGCATGGGCGAACGCGAAAGCGTCCCGCTGCGCGAGGAACTGGCGCTGGCGCAGAATTATTTGGGAGTGGAAAAAGTGCGTTTCGGCGGCCGTTTGCGCGTCGCGCAGGAGGTCGGCGAGGGCTGCGCGGAAAGCCTGGTGCCGCCCCTGCTGCTGCAGCCCCTGGTGGAGAACGCGGTCAAGCACGGAATCGCCAGCATGGTGGAAGGCGGCGCGGTCGAACTGAAAGCCTGGCGCGTCGAAAACGCGCTGCATCTGCGCGTGGAAAACCCCTTCGACCCGGAGGGCAGCACCGCGCGCAAAAACGGGCTGGGGCTGGAGATCGTGAAACGGCGATTATTGGCCCGGTACGGCGATCGCGCGGATATGGCCATCCAGAGCGAACAGAACCGCTACCGCGTCGAAATCCTGCTGCCCTTCGAGACGCCGGCGGAGACGGAACCGCACCCCGCGCTCTAATGCGTCTCGCGCGGCGAGTATTTGTTCAGCAGCGAAATCAGCTTGGCGGCGGGCGGCGGGGGCTTCAGGCCGCTGCTTAGAATCTCCCTGTTCTCCCACGGGTGGTGATACAGGTCGTTGTTGACATCCACGTCGTTGCGCAGGGTGGAACCATCCAACGATATCCCCGCGAAGACGCCGTGCGAACGCGACCACGACAGAATCTCGGCGGTCATGAAGGCATCGGTCTGCGCGGAGGTATCGCGGCCCACCGGACCGGCGGCCACCGAGGCGTCCCCGCCCAGCGTGAACTTGGTCGTCAGCAAACGTTTCATGCCGCGTTCGTTCATCACCAGCAGCACCAGGTCGGTGGAGGAGACTCCGATCTGCAATCCGACGCTGCCGCCTTCGATCCGCACCGCTCCAGGCGGGCCCCAGCCTTCGCCGGAAGCGTGGCGGCAAGTGACGAATCCGCGTCCGTACTTGGCGGCCAACACGAATCCGCCTTTCTTCAGGCCCGGCACCAGCACGATGCAATGACTCTTGTTCAGCAGGTCCTGCGGGATGGACTTGTCGGGCGTGCCCATGATTTCGCTGAATAGCGACGCCGCGTCGTCCAGCCGCTCATCCGTCTTACTCCTTTCGGCTGCCCTGGTCGTGGAGCATATGCCGGCTATACAAAACGCAATCACCAATGTGCGCATATGCTCTATCGTAGCAGCCGCCGTGAACTTCGGAGCACGGCATACGCCGCCAGCGGCAGGGCCGCCGCCGCCGCGCAGACCGGTCCGTACCCCAGCCGATCCACTACCGCGCCGATGGCCGGCGAGATCAGCGCCTGCACCGCGCCGTAGGAAGCCACCAGCATGGCGATGGCGAATCCCGCGCGCGCGCCGCCGAAGATATCCAGCGGAATGGTGTACACATTCACGCTGACCGCCGAAACCGCCAGGATGCTGACCGAGATGCCCGCCGCCGTCCAGCCGGCCGTAGGAAGGAACGGGATCGCCGCGGCGCACAGTGCCAATAGGGCTCCCGCCAGGCACACCCGCGTGCGCGCCTCCACCATCGCCGTGCCGGCGCGTGACCAGCGCCATGAGAGCCATCCGCCGCCAAAGCCGCCCAGCATCGCCACCAGCGGAGGCATCGCCGCGTACCAGTTCGCCGCCACCAGCGACAGCCGGTGTTTGTCCACCAGGTACAAGGTGGTCCAATTCGTCCAAAGCGAGTACACGCTCATGTTCAGGGCGTTGGCCGCCACCAGGATCCACAGCCGCGCATCCCGAAACAGCGTGCCGGCTCCTTCGCCTGGCGGACTTGCATCCCCGACCGCCGGAACGCGGCGCGCCGTCAGGTTCCATAGCGGAATCCACGCCAGGCCCAGCGCGCCCGTGATCACGAATGCGTGCCGCCATCCGTAATGCACCGCGATCCAGGTCGCCAGCGGCGGCGCCGCGATCAATCCCACGCTCACGCCTGCCTGGTTGAGCGCGTTGCCCAAGGCCCGCTCCGCCGGCTGAAGATAGCGGTGAATCGCCTTACCCGCGCCCGGAATACCGGCCGCCTCCGCTATCCCCAGGACGCCGCGGCATCCCAGCAGGCCCGCGAGTCCCTGTGTAAATCCCGTGGCAATCCCGGCGCAGGACCACACCCCGATCGCCAGGCTGATGGCCCGGTTCAGGCCCACACGATCGATCAGCATGCCGGCAAATGGCGCGCTGGCGGCATAGGCCAGCGACAGGACCGCGACCACCAGGCCGTATTGCTCGTTGGAAATGCGGAATTCGCCGCGCAGTTGCGGCGCCAGGGCGGCCAGCGTCTGGCGGTCCAGGTAGTTGATGGCGGAACAAAGGACGAAGACGCCTACCGCTATCCACCGGTGCGGGCTGGCTTTCACGGGAACTCGATGGTCGCCACTTCGCCGCGAGTCGCCAACTTTGCGTCGGTTTTCGGAAAGTATCCGATCTTCACCTGCCGCGGCTTTTGCACGCCGCAGGACAGGCTGAGTCGATTGTCAGCGCCCAGGACGGCCACCTGCCCCGGATCGGCGATCAGCAGTTTGACGATCTTGCCGTCCTCGCCCTCTACCGTCAGGCGCAGCCGCTTGCCCAGACAATCGACCCGTTTCAGGATGCCGCTGGCCGACGCGGAAGGCTGCGGCCCGTCCCACCACGGCACCACTTTCTGGCCGGGCCCCAGGGCCGGCTGTCCCTGGTTGGCCTTGGCCTCCAGTGCGTGCAACTCCGCGCGGGCCTGCTGCTTCAGCCGTTCCGTTTCGCGCGCCTCCTCTTCGGCTTTGCGTTTCCGTTCGGCGTCCTCCCAGTCGAGGCGATGCTCTTCGACCTCCGAAAGCAGACGCGCGAAGCGCGCCCGGTCGCCCGGCGTGGTGGCCGCCTGCCCGGCCGATCTCCAGGCCTGCGCCGCCTTCTGATACTCGTGCCGATCCAGGCAGGTCTCCGCCAGTGTCTGCCAATAAGTCACATTCCGCGGATCCAGTTTCGCCGCCAGCTCCAGGTCCTGTATTCGCTTCGCCGGGTCACTCTCCCGCTGCGCCATCAGGAAGTGCGGCTCGCCCAGCTTGGGGTTGATTTTGATGGCCTTCAGGAGCGCCGCCACGGCTTTGGCATTGTCCGGTTCCAGCCGCGCGTATTCGAGGTAACACGCCGGACTCTTGGCGCCGGCTTCCATGGCCGCCGCGAAATCCTGGCGCGCCTCGTGGTTGTCTTTGCCGCGCAGATCCAGCATGCCCAGGCCTTCCCAGGCTTCCGCCACGTGTTCTTTCTGCGCGATCAGCTCATGATAAGCCTGGCGCGAGGAGCCGGTCAGCAGATCCGCTTCGGCCAGTCGGGCCGCCGCGGCGTCCATGGGCCGCTCCGGAAAATCCAGCGGGCTCATGGGCAGCGGTGAAATCGAAGCCACCTGGAAGCGTCCCGCCGCCAGGTAGAGCTGCGCCTGATTCTCGATCTGTTCCGGCGACTTGCCGAATGCGTTGCGGAACGCCGCGTCCTCGTCCACGCCCTTGCGCAGATTGTAAGTGAGCACGTGCAGATTGCCGTAATACTCCGGGTCCACGGCCAGCAGGTGCACGCGCGCCCAATCCATATCCGGGTGCAGCGGCGGCTCGCCCAGCGTGATCTTGATGCCGCTCACCTGTATGGTCGAGAACAGCTCCACCAGGCCGTGCTCAATCCGCTGCGGCATGCGCGCGCTGGTGGTGTCCAGAAAGACCTGCGTCAGCCGCGCCAACACCTCGCTGGGGATCGGCTGGCCCGCGGTCAGGACAATGTTGTATTGCGCGCGGCCGCGGGTCACCGGTTCCGGCATCCGCGGGGCGCCGGACTTGAACAGCATGATGCGCACCGGCAGCGGCATCTGCAGATCGTTCTCGCCCAGCACCTGGCCCAGCGCATGGCGATACTCTTCGAACTTCACCAGGATCTCGCGGCCGTCCTTGCTTCCGGCGCTGCTGAGCACCTCGATGGGGCCGGAGGTGAACCGGATCCAGTGTTCGCCCGCCAGCGCCGTCAGGGGAATCAGGCCAAGCAGGAACAAGCGCCGCATGCCTTCATCGTAACAAGGGATGGCCCGCGGCCCGCCTACGGCGCATCGAGCTGGATGCTTTCGGTGTGAATCTCACCCGATTTGAGATCGGCGATCTTCTGTTTCAATACCGCCTTGCCGCCTATGGCGGCGCTCACGGTGATCTTGGCATGTCCTGGCGGCAGGCCGGTTTTCACCCATACCTGGGCGTGGCTCACGGTTTCGGTTATCGCCGCGCCGCCCAGGGGTTCGAGGGTCACCTGGAATTCAAAGCGATCGGTTTTGTCAGCGCCCGGGACCGTCAACTCCAGCGAACTGGGCTTCACCGCCAACTGCGCCTGCCGGGCCCGCTCCACCTTGGCGTTCAGCGCGTCGAGCTGGGCGTTCACGTCCTTTTCCAACTGCGCCATGTTGGCCTGGAACTCCGTCACCCAGTCCTTGGTTTCCTGCAGCACCAAACCCTCCACCGTGCTGCTGAACTCCTTGGCGCGCTGGATCAGCGCCATGGTGTTCTCGGCCGATGGCACGGCACAGCGGGCCGCGTTGAGCGAGATCCAGTCCAGTTGGAACTCCACCACGGCTTTGCGGATGGTGGTGGCAGTCAGCACGTAGCGCGCCCAGGCAGTGGAAAAGCCGAAGGCTTTGTCCAGGCCGAGCAGCGACGCCGCCAGGCCTACCAGCAGCGATGCGACCAAACCGGAATCGAAGCTGCTTGCCGCCTGGCCAGCGGGCTTGAGCAGCACGGCAAGGATAGGGATCAGGCCGGCGGCGGCGGCCAGCACCACGGCACTGCCCTGAATGAAACGCGACCAGATCCGCTTCCAACGTTTATTCTTGAAATACCAGTCAACCGCTTCCTGTCCCAGTTGGCTGGCGAAATCGCACAGCCTGGCCAGCGAATCGTCGATCTGGCTACAGTTCCATGCCAGGCACTGCGCCTCCGGTGCGTGGATGTTTTTGGAGTTGGCGGGGTTCGTCGGATTGGCCATACCCGGTGCCTCCTGGGCCGCCTGGCAGCATATCATATCCTGAGCGGCCGCGGGGCGCCCAGCGACAAAAGTATTGCAAACCATTTGCAAGTAGAGGATTGCGATTCCACACGCGCCCGGCTATAATTGCAAATGAGTTGCAAAAGAGTCTTGAGTCCTAATTCTCCATGCGATCCGCCTCCCTCATTCTTCTGACTTTTTTGGCCGCGCCGGCCGCTGTGCGGGGCCAGCCTGGCAGCCTGGCCGGGAAAGTTCTGGATCCCAGCGGGGCGGCCATTCCCGCCGTCACCATCGGCATCCGCAACGGCGCAACCGGCCTGGCATTTTCCGCCACTACCGGCAAGGACGGCTCCTATGCTTTCGCCAGTCTGCCCGCCGGCCATTATGACGTTCACGTGGATCGGGCGAACTTCCGGCCCTACCGGCGGGGGATAGACATCGCCGGCGCGTCCACCCTGGAAATCACGCTGCAGTTGAGCGCGCAAAACCAGACGATGGTCGTGACCGACGAGGGCATGGCGCTGGACCCTGCCAATACGCAATCGGGCGAAACCCTGTCAGGCAACGCCGCCCGCACGGTGCCGCTGAACGGCCGCAGCTTCACGGACCTGTTGGCGCTCCAGCCCGGCGTGATCCCCACCAGTTCGCAGCAGCCGAACGCCGTCCTGATGGCCGGCGTCACCAGCACGCCGCCATCCGGCGGACTGAATCCGGGGAACCTCTCGGTCGGCGGACAGCGCGAGACGGCCAACGGATTCATCGTCAACGGCAGCGACGTGGAGGAGACCGTGAACATGGGAACCGCCATCGTGCCGAATCTGGATTCCATCGCCGAGCTGCGCGTTCTCACCAACAACTTCAACGCGGAACACGGTAATTACAGCGGCGGGCAGATCGAGGTGGTCACCCGCTCCGGCGCCAACCAGTATCATGGGGATGCCTTCGAATTCCTGCGCAACACGGACCTGGATGCGCGCAACTATTTCTCGCCGGATCGCGCCCGCTTCAACCAGAATCAATTCGGCGCTACGCTGGGCGGGCCGGTACGCCGCGACAGGATTTTCTTCTTTACCGATTATCAAGGTACCCGTATGGGCGAGGGTGTGGACACCGGACTGATCCGGGTACCCTCGCTGGCCGACCGCACGGGCAATCTCACGGATCTGGCGGCGACGCTGACCGGCGCCGTCAATGGACAATACTGGGCCGGTCTGCTCGGCCAGAGACTGGGCTACGGCGTCTCGCCGGGCGAGCCGTATTACACGCCGGGCTGCTCCAACACATCCCAGTGCGTGTTTCCCGGGGCCGCGATTCCGCAACGCGCCTGGTCCGCGCCCGCACGATCGCTGGTGGCATCCATCCCGCGCCCGAACGCAGGTCCCACCCAGTTCACGACGTCTTCCTACGGGGAGTCACTCACCGACGACAAAGGGTCGGTACGCATCGACAATAACTCGCGTGGGGGCATGTTATCGGCTTATTACTTCGCGGATCACTACGGGCTGGATAATCCGTATCCCACGGCGCAAGGCGGCGCCAGCGTGCCTGGTTTCAATGCCCTCAACTTCGGCCTGGCTCAACTGGCCAGCATCGGCTTCACCAGGACCTTCGGCGTCAACACGGTGAACGAGTTTCACCTGAGTTACATGCGCAACGCCAACGTGGCCGGTCAACCGGCAGGCGGCGTCGGCCCCAGTCTGAGTTCGCTCGGATTCGTGGAAGGCGCGGGCACCCCCGGCATCGTGCCCTTAGTGCCCGGGATCGAAGGCATCGCGAACGTGGCGTTCAACGATTTCACTATGGGCGTCGACACCACCGGGTTGAGCCAGGTGAACAATACTTTCCAATGGTCCGACGACTGGTCCCGCGTCAGCGGCAGTCACAGCCTGAAATTCGGCGCAGCCATGCATTTCGACCAGGTCAACACCCATCCCGACGCGCAATCGAACGGCTCGTTCGCTTTCGTGGGCTCGGAAACAGGTTCGGACTTCGCCGATTTTCTGCTGGGCATCCCCAGCAGTTACACCCAGGCCTCTTCGCAGAGCTTCTATAACAGGACGCATTACTTCGGCGTTTACGGACAGGATAGCTTGCGCCTGACTAAGAACGTGACGCTGAACTACGGCCTGCGCTGGGACGTCATTCCGCCCTGGCGCGAGAAATATAATCAGCTGCAAACGCTGGAACTCGGCGGGCAATCCACGGTCTACCCGGGAGCGCCCGCCGGATTGCTGTTTCCCGGCGATCCGGGTATTCCGCCGACCCTGGCGCCCACCCGCTACGATAGTCTGGCGCCGCGTGTCGGCCTGGCCTGGTCTCCCGACGATAAGACCACCGTCCGTGCCGGGTACGGCATGTTCTATACCGCCTTCGAAGGTCTCTCGGCCGGCATCATGAGCGCCAATCCGCCCTATGGTTACAGTTACACCAGCCCGGCCCCGCCGTTGTTTGAGACACCGTTCATCACCGCCGCTACCGGACAGAACAACGGCCAGCGGTTCCCGCTCGCCTTTCCGCCCTTCGGCGCCTCGCCGACCCGTCCGAATGACACTGTGGACTGGCAGTTGTATCTGCCCCTGACCGGTATCCCCTCGTTCTACGACCGGAACGTGCCGCCGTACGCCGAGAATTTCACCGTCTCGTTGGAACGGCAACTGGCCACTCGCACCTCGCTGCGCCTGGCTTACGACGGCAGCCAGGCGCATCATCTGCTGGTGCTCGAAGAAGCCAATCCCGGCAGCGCCGCTTTATGCCTGAGCCTGAGCCAGCCTGCCGATGTGATGTCCGGGACGGCCACCTGCGGACCTTTCGGCGAGAGCAGCGCGTATACCACCCCGGCGGGCAGCGTCATCCAGGGCACCCGCGGGCCATTCCCCTCCACTTTCGGCGGAGTGAGTTATCAGAAGACGATCGCTAATTCCAACTACAACGCGCTCGAAGTTACCGTCCGCCACACCTCCGCGAAACTGGAGTTACTCGCCGGTTACACTTACGGTAAGTCGATCGATCAGTCGTCCAGCCTGGCGGAAGCGGTCAACCCGTTGAATCCGTCTCTCAGCCGGGCTCCTTCGGCCTTCGATATGACGCACAACTTCGTGGCCAGCTATCGTTGGGCGATGCCCGGCGGCTTCGAGTTCTCCGGTATCACCCGTTTCAGCACCGGTTTCCCGGTGACGTTGTTCAACAACGCCGACACCTCGCTGCTGGGCACCATCCCCAACGGGATTAACAATAACGGGGTGGACACGCCGGATTATGCGCCGGGTCCTTTGGATCTCAACCGGGACCCCCGCAATGGGCGTCCGGCCTTTAACACGGCTCTGTTCAGCCTGCCGGCGCTGGGCCGGATCGGCACCGCCGATCGCCGCTTCTTCTATGGTCCGGGCATGGCCAACTGGGACATGGCCCTAGCCAAGAGCTTGCGGCTGGCTGAATCGCGCACGTTGCAGTTGCGCCTGGAAGCTTTCAACGTTTGGAATCACGCGCAATTCTACGGCGCCGCCGCGGTGAACGGCAACATTGCCAGCTCCAACTTCGGCCAGACTGTCAGCGCCGCGCCGCCGCGCCTGGTCCAGGTGGCTGCCAAATTCAACTTCTGAAGCGGCCGTCTCCGTCCGTCCGGCACCATATTTGTGACGCTTAGCGCCGTTTCGTGCCGGTTGATGCCGCCGCGTTGGCACAATTCGGACCACCAGCCGGCAGCGTGTTCTTCTAAGATGCCGGGGTGGCGCAAGCTGCCGCGCACCCGGTGCGAAGATAGCAGTGAATTTGCCAAAGATCAACAGCCCACGAGCTATGGAGCAGGGATGTTATTTAGCTGCCGGAGGTATGATGCACAACCCAAATATGACTGGTGTTTTGTATCGTCAGGCCGCCCATGGTGGTGGTGTAAAGAACTTTCTCCAGACCTGGACGGGCCAATCGATCCCTACTCACGCTCTCCAATTCGTCGTGCAACATTTCTCCTCTTTATTAGATACTGATATCGAATCGCCGGGTTGGTTGCTGACTCCGGCTGCGGCATCATAGAGGAGACGCCATGTTCTGGATGGACAAAAGCAAAGTACAGCCGGACGAAGTTCCTTCCCCCGAGGGCCTGCCGCCGGACATCATCGTCAGCCCGGACACCCGGCGCGCGCAGCGCATTCCACCCGGCCAGAGCCGCACAAAGAAGTGGCCCGTGTTGGATGCCAGCGGTCCGCCGGCCATCGATCTGGAGCGCTGGCGCCTGCGCCTCAGCGGACTCGTCGGCCGCCAGACCGAGTGGAACTGGAAGGAGTTCCAGGAGCTTCCGCGCGTGAAAGTGTTCTCGGATTTTCACTGTGTCACGCGCTGGTCGCGCCTCGGCAACGTGTGGGAGGGCGTGTCCACGCGGGAGTTGCTGGCGCGGGCCGGCGGCGCGCTGCCGGCGGCGGCGTACGTGATGGCGTATGGCTACGATCGCGGCTGGACCACCAATCTGCCGCTATCCGAATTCCTGGCCGAAGATGCCCTGGTGGCGTGGGCGCACGATGGACAACCCATCACCGCCGACCATGGCGGTCCCGCCCGCCTGATTGTGCCGCGCCTGTACGCCTGGAAAAGCGCCAAGTGGCTGGCCGGAATCGAACTTCTCGCGCGCGATCGCGCCGGCTTCTGGGAAAAGAACGGCTACCACATGCACGGCGATCCATGGACCGAAGAGCGCTACGGCTGGTGACTCAGCCTTCCTCGTTCACCAACTGAATCAACGCCCGCATATAGCCAAACGCGTACGCGAACGCCTGCCGCCCGCCCGGGTCGCCTTCGATTCGCGGAACGTGATCCGGCATCAGCATGCCGTCATAGCCGATCTCTTTGTACACCCGCATGGCGCGGATCATGTCCACATCCCCGTCGTCGGGGAAGGTCTCCTGAAAATTCAGGAATCCGCCGCGGATATTGCGGAAGTGCACGTTGAAGATTTTACGGCGGGCGCCGAAATAGCGGATCACGTCGAAGATCTCCGCGGCGGGCCTGGCCAGCATTTCCGAAACCGTGCCCTGGCAGAAATTCAACCCGTGATAGGGACTGGGCGAAATCCCGATGAAGCGCTTCAGCCCGTCCACGCTGCCCAGCACCCGATCGACGCCGCGAAACCCGCGCCCGCGGGGCATGCCCGGATCGTGCGGATGGCAGGCGATGCGCACCTTGTACTCCTCGGCCACCGGCACCACCCGGCGCAGGAAGTAGGCGATGCGCTCCCAGGCCTCGGCTTCGCTCACCGCGCCGGCTTCGGTGAGCGGCGGCTCCTGAACCGCCTTGCCGTAGACGAAAGTGCTGTACTGCGCGCCGCCGCGTCCGCGGGTGGGCGCGCTGCGCACCACACCCAGGATCGTCAGGTTGTACTTCAGCGCCGGAATGCCGGCGCGCGCGGCGTTGCGGATCATCTCGCAGATCGCGTCGATTTCGCGGTCGCGCTGCGGACTGCGTCCCAGCATGATGGCGGGGTTCTCGGCCTGCGCGATGTAGTGCGAGCTGAGCGGCAGCGGCACCATCTCGAGCCGAATGCCGAACGATTCCACGCGCTCGCGCAGCCGCGTCAGTCCCTCCGCCGACCAGGCCGCGTCCAGGCGCGTCGAGGGCAGCGTGCCGCAGATATGCTGCACGCCCAGCGCGGCCAGAACGCGCAGGGTTTCGTCGCTCGAATCGTGCTGCGTACCCAGCTTGAGCCCGCCGTTCCCGGTCCGCGCATCGCGCGGCGTCTGGGCCGGGGCCCGGCCCGCTGCCAGGGCCGCCGCAGCTGACTGTAAGACTTGACGGCGCGCGATCACGATCGGCTCACCGGATGGGAGAGAACTCCAGCGGGCGCAGAATCATGTTGCTGATGTTCGAGACGATCTCGGCATCCGCGTATCCCGGCTGCGCGCGCAGTTTCTGCCACTCCGGGTCCGCGCCGAACGCGCCCCACAGCTTGTCCCGCGCAGCCATGCTCTCGAATGACAACATGTAAGTCAGGTTCGGCAGCTGGCGGCCTACCAGCGTCTCGCCGAAGAACACCGGCCCCATGCCCAGCCGCTCGAAGATGGCCGCCTCGCCTTCGTTGAACATGCGGATCTTCCGCTGGCCGGCCTTGGCATTGTTGGACTCGTACGTGCGCAGCTCGAACAGGCGCGGCGCGCGTTTGCCCGCCGGCGGAATCGCCAGGGCCGGCCGGCTGTCGAAGGCCCGTAGAAGCGAGTTCTCCATCCGGATGTAGCTCAGCTCCGTGAGGGAATTGTACTCGTCGAAGCCGCTTTGGAACTCCTTGTCTTCCGCCATCCGCGCCAGGCTCTCGACAAACGCGCCGGGCGACGGGTAACTCGTGAGCGCCAGAACGAACGGACTCTCCGGCGCGATCACGGCGCCGAAGAACCCCAGGGGTCCGATGCCCAGCCGCTGGGCCACCGGCAGGTAGCATTTGTGAAGAAACTCTTCGGTACGCCGGGTCTGGTTGCCATTGCGCATGTAGTAATAGCGCAGTTCGAAAAAGGCATTGGCCGGAGCCGCAGCCGCCGGCATGGCTGCCAGCCCGGCGGAAGCCGCGGAACGGATAAATTGGCGCCTTTGCATCACCGATCATTTATAACAGATCGCGGCGGGTGTGCAGGCCGCCCCCCAGGCGCGGGAAAAGGCCGGAACGCCATCTTTGGCTAACAGCCATGCAAGTTGGTGCAGTTGGCGCAGACAACCGCCCCATGAGATGATAAGTATTACTGGAGGGGTCTTCTTGAAGCGGTTAGCAACTCTAATAATGTCGCTCTCGTTGATGTGCCTGGCCGGCACCGCCCAGGTCGCTCTAATTGTTTTGAATACTTTCAATTGGCAGCCCGGCCGGTTGCCCGACGGCTGGCAGGTCAAGATCAATTACGGCAAGCCCGAAATCGCGACCGTGGCCGAGGGCCGGAATCGTTACCTCGATCTCAAGAGCCATAATTCGTCTTACGGCCTGGAGCGCAGCGTGGACGTGGATCCGGGGCAGGCTCCCATTCTCAACTGGACCTGGAACGTGAAACAGTTGCCCGCCGGCGGCGACTTCCGCCGTTCGCGAACCGACGATCAGGCGGCCCAGGTGCTGGTAGCCTTTGCCGACAAGCGCGTAATCACTTATATTTGGGATTCCAGCGCACCGGTGGGAACCATGGAAAACAGCAGTTCGATTCCGCTGGTCCATATCTATGCCGTCGTGTGCCGCTCCGGACCGGCCGATCTGAACCGCTGGCTCACCGAAAGCCGCAACCTGGCCGCGGATTACCAGAAGGCCTATGGCCGTCCGGCTCCGCGCGTCAAGGGCATCCGCCTGCAGATCAACACGCAGCACACCGGCACTGCCGCCGAAAGCTGTTTCGGCGAAGTCTCCTTCAGTAGCGCGCTGTCAAAATCATGATCCTGGTGACCGGCGGCACCGGTTTCATCGGCAGCCATCTGGTCGAGCGTCTGATTGCGGAGGGTCGTGCCGTGCGATGCCTGGTGCGCCGCACCAGCGTGGTCCGCGACGTGCCGGCGGCGGCCGAACGGGTCACGGGCGACCTCCGGACCGGCGCCGGATTGGCCGAAGCGTTGTCCGGCGTGGACACCGTGATTCATCTGGCTGGCGTCACCAAGGCCCGCATCCCAGCCGACTACTCCCGCGGGAATGCGGAGGCCACCGCCAACCTGCTCGAAGCGGCCGGCAAAGTGCGTCGATTCGTGCATGTCAGCAGCCTGGCGGCGGCCGGGCCCGGTTCTCCGGATCGTCCCTCGATCGAGGCAGACGAAGCCAACCCCGTTTCCGAATACGGGCGATCCAAACTGGCGGGAGAACAGCTTGTGCGCCGGTCGCCGCTAGGCGGCCGATCTGTGATCGTACGGCCGCCGGTCGTTTACGGACCCCGCGACCGGGACGTATTCCAGATGATCCGCGCGGTCTCTCGCGGCTGGATGTTGCAGATCGGCAGTGCGCCGCGCCGGTTCAGTCTGATATATGTAGGAGATTTGGTGAATGGATTGATCGCGGCAGCGGACTGCGCGGGCGGCGCAGGCCGGCTGTTCTATCTGGCTCACTCAGTGCCTGTCTCGTGGTCCGAGTTTGGAGAGACAGCGGCGCGCCTGATGGGCCGCACCGTACGCACCCTGGCAGTCACGCCGAAGGTCGCGTATGTCCTCGGCTGGTGCGCCGAATTGGGGACGCGCTTCAGCGCTCAGCCGGGCATCCTGTCGCGCGACAAAGTGGCGGAGGCCTGCTGCGCCGGCTGGGTCTGCGACCCCTCGCTGGCCGCGCGGGAACTGGGATTTCGCGCCGATACCGGCCTCGAGCAGGGCCTGCGCCGAACCATCGACTGGTACAAGGAGGCAGGTTGGTTGAAGTTCTAAAGCTGCCGGCCACGCGCGGATTCTGGCCGGTGGATAAAGTAGTGCTGCCCTATTTTGCCGCCTCGGCTATCGCCATCGTCTGCTTTTGGAACCGCCTGCCCGGCTCCGGCTGGCTGCTGGCCTGGCACCTGGCGGCTATCGCTCTGGCCTTAGTCGCCATGCGGGTCTCCGGCCAGGCCGGTTGGATTTTCAGACATTGGTATCCTCTGCCCTACGTGGCCTGGTGTTATCGCGAGATGGCCACCCTGATGCCGGCGTTGCGCGGCGTGGATCTGGACGCCGAACTGGCGCGTTTGGACTACCGGGTCTGGGGCGTGTATCCCACTGTCTGGCTGCAGCATTTCGTCAGGCCCTGGCTGACAGAATATTTACAAATTGTTTATGCCTTGTTCGTCCCCGTGGTCCTGCTGATTGCCTTTTTGCTCTGGCGCGCCCGCCGTTACGCCGAGTTCCGCTACTACGCCTTCCTGATCGCGCTGGGCTTTCTGGTTTCTTATATCGGCTACGTGCTGGTTCCCGTGCGCGGGCCGCGCTTCTTCCTGAGCCGGCTGCAGACTGTGGATTTGCGCGGCCTGTGGTTCACACACGCCCTCGCCATGACCCTCGACCGCCTGGAAGCCAAGGCTTGGGACTGCTTCCCCAGCGGACATACCGAGCTGGCGCTGCTGGCCCTTTGGGGCAGCCGTATGATCTCCAACCGGCTTTTTTGGATCTATTTGTTCTATACCTTGTCCATCATTTCTGCTACAGTTTATCTTCGATACCATTACACCATCGACCTGCTGGCCGGGGCAGCCGTGGCCGGTCTTCTCGTGCTGATCGCACCGCCGTTATATCGATTCTTGGGAAAAGAGGCCGCTTAGTTGGGCAGCGTGGAAATCGTCCCGGTCGGGGACAAACAATCGCTGGCGCAGTTTATAGATCTTCCGTACCGGCTGTACCGCCACCACCCATACTGGGTGCCGCCCTTACGGATTGCCCAGAAGGAGTTGCTGGACACGCGCAAGCATCCGTTCTGGGCGCATGCCGACCTGCAGTGCTTCCTGGCGCGGCGGGGCGGGGAAGTTTGCGGCCGCGTAGCCGCCATTATCGACCGGAACTTCAACGAGTTTCACCAGGAGGATGCCGGCGCGTTTGGTTTTTTCGAATCCGTAGACGACGTGGAGGTCGCGGGCGCGGTGATGGAATCGGCCCGCCAATGGCTGCACGCCCGGGGGGCCAAGATTATCCGCGGGCCCTTGAATCCGTCTACCAATTATGAGTGCGGAATGCTGGTGGAGGGCTTCGACGCGAGCCCCATTGTGATGATGCCGTATAATTCGCCGAGCTACCCGCGCATGATGGAATCCCTGGGGCTGCGCAAATCGAAGGATCTGCTGGCTTACGGTTCGAGGCCGGATCGCGTGAACGGCGACAAGGCGGAACGCGTAGCTAATCGTGCGGTAGATATGCAAGGCGTAACCATTCGGCACATCCGCATGAAGCAGTTCGACGACGAAGTGGGCATGATCTGGAACCTTTACAATTCGTCCTGGGCCCGCAACTGGGGTTTCGTACCCATGACGCACGAGGAGTTCCTGCACGAAGCCGCCGAGATGAAGCAGATTTTGAAACCCGAATTTGCGCTGGTGGGAGAGGTGGCCGGCCGGGCGGTGGGCTTTGCGCTGGCCCTGCCCAATATCAATCAGGCCTTAAAACACGCGGGCGGAAAGTTGTTCCCGTTAGGCCTGCTGAAAATCCTGTATCATCAACGTTTAATCAAAGAATTGCGCGTGATTCTGCTGGGTGTGGTGGAGGAGTATCGTACCAACGGGGTGGCCGCCGGGTTCTATGCCGAACTGATTCGCAACGCGCGGCGGTTGGGCTACGAGTTCAGCGAGATGTCCTGGATCCTGGAGGATAATGTTCTCATGAACCGGTCTCTGGAAGCCATGGGCGCCAAAAAGTACAAAACCTACCGAATCTACGAATGGAATTGAGAACGATGCGCACGACTTCGACCACGGTGGCACATACCCGGAAGACCGCGGGATCGCTGTGCCGATCCACCGATCTTTTCGAAAAATGCCGGAATTTCACGCGTCCGGGCGAATTGCAGGCCGCCGGACTGTACATGTACTTCGAAGTGTTCGGCGAGCGCGAAGGTTGCGGCCCCGGCGAGGTCCGCATCGGCCACCGCAAGGTGCTCATGTTCGGCTCCAACGATTACCTGGATCTGATCACGCACCCCAAAGTGAAGGAAGCCGCCGCCCAGGCCGTCCGCAAATACGGCAGCGGCTGCAGCGGCTCGCGCCTTCTGAACGGCACCCTGGATCTGCACGTCAAGCTGGAAGCCGAACTGGCGGAGTTCGTCCGCAAAGAGTCCGCCATCATTTTCGGCACCGGTTTCCAGGCCAATTACGCCTCTCTCGCCGCCCTCACCGAAAAAGGCGACGCCCTGCTGTGCGATCACAACCTGCATGCCAGCCTGGTGGAAGGCGCTCTCCGCTCCCCCGCGCGCACCGTCCGCTTCCGCCATAACGATCTCGAACACCTGGAACGCTGCCTCGAGAACTGCCCGCCCGAAGAGAAGATCATGATCGTCTCCGAGGGCGTCTTCAGCATGGAAGGCGACATCGCGGATCTGCGCGGCATCGTGGCTCTCGCCAAACCCTATGGCGCGCGGATCTACGCGGACGAGGCGCACGGCATCGGCGTGCTCGGGCCTACCGGCGCCGGCGCCGCCGAACACCTGGGTGTGCTGGAAGACATCGACGTGATCATGGGCACTTTCAGCAAGTCGCTGGCCTCGGTCGGCGGTTTCGTAGCGTCGTCCCGGGACGTGATCGATTACCTCAAGCACACCGCCCGCCCGTTCGTGTTCTCCGCCAGTCTGCCGCCCGCTTCGGTGGCGGCGGTGGCCGCGGCCCTCGACGTGATGCGCAAGGAGCCGGAACGCCAGCAGCGCCTGTTGCATATCGCCGCGCGCTTGCGCAACGAGCTCCGCATCTGCGGTTTTCCGGTGCTCGATGGCGAAACCGCCATCGTGCCGGTTGCGGTGCAGAACGAAGTGGACCTTTGCCGGCTCTGCAAAGCGCTGCTCGAAGAGGGCATCTACATCAACCCGGTGCTGCGTCCCGCGGCGGCGCAGAACCTGCTGCGCATCTCCTGTACCGCGGCGCACACCGAACGCCAGGTCGAACGCCTGGTGGATACCCTCGACCGCGTCTCCAAGCGTCTCGAAATCGAATTCTAGCCGCCCTAAAACTGCGCTACCATGGCCTAACCGGAGGCCTCCGCATGGTTCTGTCGGATGTAGACATCAAGCGCTACATCGAAACGGGAAAGATCAAGATCGCGCCCGAACTGCCGCCCGAGCAGTTCGGCAGTTGCTCCGTGGATTTTCGCCTGGGCAGCGAATTCAGCGTCTTCGAATACACCCGCCATCCGTTCATCGACCCCCGCGATCGCGCCAGTCTGCAGCAGATGATGCGCACCGTGGAAGTGCCGCCCGGGGAGCCTTTCGTCCTGCAGCCCCGCGATTTCGTGCTGGCTGTGACCCTCGAATCGCTGGAGCTGGACGCCGACGTCCTGGGCCGCCTGGAAGGGCGCTCCAGCCTGGGACGGATCGGCATCATCGTGCACGGCACCGCCGGCCTCTTCGATCCCGGCTGGACCGGCAAGGCCACCCTCGAGCTGAGCAACCTCAGCCGCATGGCGGTGGCCCTGTACCCCGGCATGCGCATCTGCTCGTTCACCTTCGAACAGCTCTCGACGCCCTCCGCCGTGCCCTACCGCCAGAAACCAGGCAACAAGTATGCGGGCCAGCTCCACCCCCTGGCCAGCCGGCTGGGCTCGGAAGTGGGGTAAAGAGACATGCAGCTCACCTTTCGCGGCGCCGCCGGCGAAGTCACCGGCTCCATGCATCAGCTCGAAGTGGACGGCCGGCAATACCTGCTCGACTGCGGACTGGCCCAGGGCCGCCGCAAAGAGGCTGACTGGAAGAACCGCCACCTGCCGGTGGATGCGAAGTCCATCTCGGCTGTGGTGCTCTCTCACGCCCACATCGATCACAGCGGCAACCTGCCCACCCTGGTCAAAAACGGCTTCGCAGGCCCCATCTATTCCACCCCCGCGACCATCGACTTGTGCAACGCCATGTTGCGGGACACCGCGCATATCCAGGAAAAGGACGCCGAGTTCGTCAACAAGCGCGCCGAGCATCGCCGTCGGGAAGGCCATGCCAACGGTCCGGAACCGGTCGAGCCGCTCTTTACGATGGCCGATGCCGAACGCACGCTGCCGCTGTTTCAACCGGTCGGCTACTATACGCCGAAAATCGTAAACGAGCACTTGAGCTATGAGTGCTACGATGCCGGCCACATCCTGGGTTCGTCGGCGCTGATCCTCAACTATCGCAACGCCAGGACCCGCGTGCGCCTGGCCTTCTCCGGCGACGTGGGCCGCCCCAACCTGCCCATCACCCGCCCGCCGGACGCGCTCCCTCCGGTCGATTACCTGATCCTCGAAAGCACCTACGGCGGCCGGTTCCACAAGAGCGCTACCCACGTGATCGGCAAACTGCGGGACGTGGTCAATCGCACCTGCGCCCGCGGCGGCCGCATCATCGTGCCGGCCTTCGCCGTCGGCCGCACCCAGCAATTGGTGCTGTTGTTGCACCAGCTCGCCAACGAGGGCCACATTCCGAGCGTCCCCATCTTCGTCGATAGCCCGCTGGCCGTCGATGTCACCGCCGTCTTCCGCCGCCACGTGGAATGCTTCAACGCCGAAACCCGCCAGTATCTGCTGGACGGCGAGGATCCTTTCGGCTTCAGCCGGCTGCAGTATATCCGCGAGGCTGCAGAATCCAAGAAGCTCAACGATCTGCACGGCCCGTTCATAGTGATTTCGGCGTCCGGCATGTGTGAGCAGGGCCGTATCCTGCATCATCTGCGCAACAATCTGGAGGACCCCCGCAATACCGTGCTGATCACCGGCTTCCAGGCGCGCGACACCCTGGGACGCAAGCTGGTCGAGAAAATGCGCGAGGTTCGCGTATTCGGGGAGCCGCTGACCGTCCGCGCCGAGATCTCCAGCCTGGACGAGCTGAGCGGCCACGCCGACCAGGGAGAGCTGATCGCCTGGCTGAAGCCGGTGGCCCCGCATCTGAAGAAGATCTTTCTGGTCCACGGCGAACCGGAGCAAGCTAAAGCGCTGGCGGGCGTCATACATTCGCAATACGGTCTGGATGTGGCTACTCCCGGGCCGGGCGACTCGTTCGCCCTGCTGTAATTCCGTCAACCGGCCGAAACGCAAATGAATTGGTAACAGTCTATAATGGGTAGACCCCAAAGGGGATCGAGGAGTAGAGATCTGTGAGTAGCCCGATGTATACACCCCCGCCCAGTGGCTCGGGTACCAAGACCGCATTGGTGGCCGGCGGGTTGGTAGCCCTGCTGGTATCCAACATTGCCCTGTGGTATCGGTTGGAGACCACCCGTAGTGAAGATCACGCCACCAACCAGGCTTTGCTGGCGGAGATTGCCAGCCTCAAGGAGTCCAGTTCCGTAACCACGGCGTCGCAAAGGCGCAATGTGGAGACGCTGAAGGAAGAACTGGAGGCCGCTCGCCAGCAGGCCAACCAGGCCGCCGGCCACGCCAAACAGGAAGCCCAGGCGCACGCCGATCAACTGGCCAAGAGCCTGGCCGACGCGCAGGCCAAGCAGCAGGCGCAAGTGCAATCGCAGCTCACCGACGTGCAGAAGCAAGCTTCCACGGCCAACAGCCGGATCGGCGAAGTCAGCGGCGACGTCACCAACGTCAAGACCGAACTGGGAAGCACCAAGGCGGAGCTCGAGAAGACCATCGCCAGTCTGAATAAGGTCACCGGCGACCTGGGTGTGCAAAGCGGCTATGTGGCCACCAACGCGAAGGAACTGGAGGCCCTCAAGCGCCTGAACGACCGCAACTATTACCAATTCACTTTGCGCCGCAAGGAAAAGCAGTTGCAGCGCGTGGGCGACATTTCCATGAAGCTGAAGAGCGCCGACAAGAAACACAACCGCTACACGCTGGAAGTGCTGGCCGACGACAAGATGGTCGAGAAGAAGGACAAGGGTGTCAACGAGCCGCTCCAGTTCTATGTGGCACGGGCCAAACAGCCTTACGAAATTGTGGTCAACACCGTGGACAAGGACACCATCACCGGCTACCTGGCGACACCCAAAGATACAACCCCGCGCGGCAACTGATCGCTCTAGCCCGGTACCAACTTCCGCTATCCTTGCGGGCCGCGGTTGGCTGCATCACAATTGAAATTGCGTGGCCGATCCTGCTGAACTCGATATCACCAGCCTTCTGCGCCAGTGGCAATCGGGCGACAATCACGCCTATGACCTGGTGATGAATTGGGCCTACCAGCGCATGCTGGCTATCGCCACCGGATTCGTGGCCCACGAACGGGTGGCCACCGAGCCCGCGGGCCTGGTTAACGAAGCCTACCTGCGGCTGCGCAAGCTGCGCAATATGGAATGGCAGGACCGCCACCATTTCTTCTCGGTGGTAGCCGGCGAGATGCGCCGCATCCTGATCGATCAGGCCCGCGTCCGCCTGGCGCAAAAGCGCGAAGGCAGCCGCCAACGCGTGCCGCTCTCCGAAGACCTGAGCTGGATCGACGTGGGCGGCCAGGATATGCTCGACCTGGACCGCGCGCTCAACGAACTGGAGCAGTTCGACGCCGACAAGGTCCGCCTGGTGGAACTGCGCTACGTCATGGGCTGCACCGTGCCCGAGATCTGCGAGCTGCGCGGCCTCTCCGACGCCACGGTCGAAAGGCATTTGCGCTTCGCCCGTACCTGGTTGTACGATAGGCTGCACTCGGCGCCGGCATGAGCGATTGGCAGGATCTGGAAGCCCTCTTCGACGAGCTGTGCCTCCTGGATGACGATAGCCGCCGTGCCGCGCTGCATACCCGCTGCGAAACCAACCCCAGTCTGCGCGCCGCGGCCGAGCGCATGCTGCGGGCCTACGACGAGGAGCGCGCCGCCAACGCGGATGCTCATCGCGCGGCGGCCGGCAGGCGTTACGGCGCCTGGGAGACGGTGAAACTGCTCGGCCGCGGCGGCATGGGCGAGGTCTGGCTGGCCCGGCGCGCCGACGGCCAGCACGAGCAGCAGGCTGCCATCAAGATCCTGTCTCCTTACCTGGCCGCGCCCGACTCGCTCAGTCGTTTCCGCCGGGAGCGCCAATTGTTGGCCCGCCTGGAACACCCTCATATCGCCCGCCTGCTCGACGGCGGGATGAGCCCGCACGGCGAGCCGTACCTGGTGATGGAGTACGTCGAGGGCACCCGCCTGGACCGGTATTGCGACGAGCATGGTTTGCCGGCGCCCGCCCGCCTGGAGCTGATGATCGAGGTCTGCGCCGCCGTCAGCACCGCGCACCAGTATCTGGTCGTGCACCGCGATCTGAAGCCGGCCAACATCCTGGTCGGCCAGGACGGGCAGCCCAAGTTGCTCGATTTCGGGATCGCCAAGGTGCTCGACAACGATTCCACCCTGGAGCGCACCGCCACCGCCAACATGTTTTTGACGCCGGTCTACGCCAGCCCGGAAATCCTCCGCGGCCAGCCGGCTACCGTCGCCAGCGATGTCTATTCGCTGGGCGTGATCCTCTACGAATTGCTGGCCGGACGCCGTCCTTTCGACGCGGCCAAGCTCGGCCCCGCCGGACTAATTCAAGCCGTCACCGCCACCGACCCGCCGCCGCCCGGCATCGACAAGGACCTCGACAGCATCGTGCTCAAGGCGCTGGCCCGCAATCCCGAGGAGCGCTACGGCTCCGCCGCCCAACTGGCCGACGATCTGCGCCGCTATCTGGATGGCCTGCCCGTCGCCGCGGTGGCCCGCAGTCACTGGTATGTGGCGCGGAAATTCGTGCGGCGTAATCGCCTGGCGGTATCCGCCGCCGCCGTCCTGCTGCTGTCGCTCGCCGCCGGATTGGCAGGCACGCTGTGGCAGGCCCGCCGCGCCCGCCAGGAAGGCCTGCTCGCCGAGCAGCGTTTCAACGATGCCCGCAAACTGGCCAACTACCTTCTCTTCGATCTCTACGATTCGGTGGGTAAGATTCCCGGCACCATGCCGGTGCAGGCGGATATGGCCAGCCGCGCGCTCCAGTATCTCGATCATCTGGCGGCCGGCCAGGGCAACGATCCGGCCCTCCGCCTGGAACTGGCCCGCGGCTACCTGAAACTGGGCGACGTACTGGGCCACCGGCCGGGCAGCGGCGATACGCTGGGCAACACGACACAAGCCATTGCAAGCAACCGCAAGGCCATGGCGCTGGCCGCGCCCCTGGTGCGCGAGCATCCCGATAACACGGAGGCCCGGCGGGCCGTAGCCGCCGCGGAGGAAGGCCTGGGAGTGGCGCTGAACATCTCCGGCCGGTACCAGGAAGCCGCGTCCTGGCTGCGCCAGGCGGCGGAGAACTTCGAACAACTGGCCAGTCCGCGCGACGCCCGCAGCCTGCAAGAAGCCGGCACGGCCTGGTTCACGCTTGGCAAGCAGATCAGCGAGAAGGGCGCTTATATCAATTTCGACGCCGCCGCGCCCCTGGCCAACATCGGCAAGGCGATCGGCGAGTATGAAGCGGCGCTGAAACTCTCTCCCCGGGATCCCGTTCTGCTGAAGCTGCTGGCCACCACCTATGAATCCAAGGGCCGCATCGACTCCATGCCGAATCCCAGCCTGGGCATGACGGATTACACCGCGGCGTTGGACCTGCTGGCGCGCCTGCCCGCGGCCGAACAGCAGACCGTCGATGTCCGCAATCTGCGCGCCATGATGCTGCTGCATCTCGGCTGGGATAAGGGCCAGTTGAACGATTTCAAGGGCGCCCTGTCGGATCTGGAACAGGCCCGCCCGGTCCTCGACGAGCTGTCCGCTTCCGATCCGCAAAACGTCGGCGCCGCCTTCCGGCGTGTGGATCTTTATCGCTCGCTGGGGATGATTCACGGCTACGCCGGGCACAAGGCCGAGGCGTTGGCCAGCTTCCGCCAGGCGATCGACATCCTCGATTGGGCCGTTCCGCGCGATCCGGCCAACATCGCTTACCCGCTGCTCCGCGCCGAAATGCAGAATCGCGTGGCGAATCTGCTGGTGGATGCCAAACGCGACGCGGAGGCGCGCCGCTTTGCCGAGGCCAGCGTGGCTTATTTCCGTAAAATCGGCGACAGTCCCACCGCCACCGCGCCGCAGTTGATGGAAGTGGTCAAGTGCCTGGCCGAAACGCACGTCCAATCGTTGCGCGATTATCCGGCGGCGCTACGCTACGCCCTGCGCGCCGACCAGGTCGCCCAGGGCAAAAATCCGGCCGTCCTGGGTTACGTGGCGGAAGTCTATTCGCTCAACGGCGACAAAGCCAAAGCTGTCGCCGCCGCCCAGCGCGGCCTGGCCCAGGTGCCGCCCACTAAGCCCGGCGCCGCGCCCTCGCAGCTGCGCAAATGGTTGGAAGACGAAGTGAAGGAGTACGGCGCGCGGCCGTGACGATCCCAACCGTCTAATTCGGCTGATACAAGTCCAAATCCTGCGCCGTGTTCGTGGCTTCGGGGAGCGTAACCTGACGCGCCCCGGCGGCCTCCATGCTCTCCGCATCCGGGTTCTCGTATTCGAACGTGGAGAGAATCCGGTACGCGCCCGGTGTCAGTCCGCTGAAACGATACTTGCCGTGCAGGTCCGTGCGCGTCACCCGCAGCTCGCCCAGCCGCTTGTGCTGCTCCGGATCGAACGCCTCCAGATACACCGGCGCGCCCGGCGCGGGATCGTGCGACGCGCTCACCATACCGTGTATGGCGGCCGGCCGCGACGAGAGCTTGATCAGGATCGAATCGAAGCCGTGCACCAGCACTTCCACAAACCCGTCCGCGCGGCCGCTCTGCGCTTCCGGAAGGCCGTACGCGCCGGTGATCGCGGTGGGGTAGTAGCCCGGCGGCGGCGTGACCAGCAGCTCCCAGTGGCCCGGCGCAAACGCGGCGTGGCCTTTCTCCATCTTGACGGCCTCGGCGTGCCCGCCGCCATCCAGGTCTTTGCGCCGCGCGGTGATGCGGGCAGTGTCCGGGTCCAGCTTGTTGCCTTTCTCGTCCTGCATGCGGAACTCGGTCGGACGCCATGAATTCAAGGGCACCTGTAGCTCCTGGTCGCGGTCCCAATCGAACTCCTGGTAGGACCCGAGCTTGCCGCGCCCGAACGGTTCCTCGGCCTCCGCCGTCAGTTCGTAGTGTCCCGGCGCCAGCCGATCGAAGAGGAAATCTTCCGCGGTGGTTCTCTGGCTGCGGCCCGCGTCCGAGATCAGCGTCACCGTGACCGGAACGTGCGGAGTCACCAGTACCTTCCCGGCGACGCGAAACAGCTTGCCGGGCAGCGGGCGTATGTCCACATCGTCCGCCTGCTGGTCGAGGTCCACATCCACCGTGATGCTCTGGTCCACGGGCAAGGTCTCTTTGTGAAAGGTCGGCAGCAGTCCGGAGCCGTCTTCGAGTGACTGCGCCGCCGTGCGCACGTAGTACGTCCCCGGTTCCAGCCCGTGAATGCGATAGATGCCGCGATCGTCCGTGATGGCGCTCGCGGCAATGCGCAGCGGCAGTTTGGCCGGGTAGGCGACCACCTTCATGTCCGGGATGCCGATCTCGTTCTCGTCCAGCACGGTGCCCGAGATGGCCCCGTAGCGCCGCAGCCGTATATCGAGATACAGCGAACCATCCGGGTCCACAGCCATCGGCTTGCCGGCCGATTTCCATTCCCGCTGCCCGTACTGGAACGGCGCGAAACCCGCCCGCGTGGCCCGCAGCAGGTACATGCCGCCATCCACGATGAAGTGAAACTGGCCGCCGCGATTGGCGCGCGTGGACTGCGGCTTGCCACCCGTTCCCTCGACCGGTTGCAGGCTCACCTGGGACCGCGCCAGGGGGCGCCCCGTGGACCGGTCCAGCACCACGCCGCCGATGACCGCCGCCTGCGCCGTCCAACAGCACAGCCCCGCCAGCCCGACGACCGTTCGTACCATAGCCTCTGGGATATGACGCACGGCCAGCCTCAAACGCGCATATGATAGATTAATCCGCAGCCGATCATGACGCGCACACTTCTTTTATTCCTGGTCTTGTCCGCCGCCGCCTGGCCCGCGGATCGAGATTTCAACGGCCGCTGGGACATCACCGTGCACAACTCCGCGCGCGGCAGGGCCTGGTGGCTGGAAGTCGAAGGCGCCGGCACCAGCGCCATCAAAGGCAAGTTCGTGGGCTTCCCGGGCGGCGATCTGAACGACATCGAGAGTATACGGATCGAGAAGGGCGAACTGATCTTCACCTTCGACGGCCGCGGCGTGCACCAGGACTATCGCGCGCGGCTGGCCGGCGGCAAGCTGCAGGGCACCTTCCAATCCGGCGATACCAGGCTGACCTGGACCGGCGCCCGCGCGCCGCAGATCCGGGATGCCGACGACGCCGCCTGGCACGAAGGCAAGCCCATCGCATTGTTGAATCATCAGGACCTGTCGGACTGGCATGGCATGACCGCCGCCGCGTCGTCAGGCTGGTCCATCGCCGATGGCGATCTGAAAGGCAACGGCGCGGCGACCGACCTGATCAGCAACGATAAGTTCTGGAATTTCAAATTGCACGTGGAGTATCGCACGCCGCCGCACAGCAACAGCGGCATCGGACTGCGTGGACGCTACGAAGTCCAGATCCTGGAGGACTACGGCCGGCCGCTGGACCGCCACTCGAACGCCGCGCTCTACAGCCGTATCGTTCCCACCGAAAATGTCACCAGGCCGGCGGGCGAATGGCAGACCTACGACATACGCCTGGTCGGCCGGCATGTGACCGTTACGCTCAACGGCAAGACGGTGACCCAGGGTGTGATCGACGGGTTGACGGCCATCGCCTGCGACGCCGACGAAGGCGTCCCCGGACCCATCATGCTGCAGGGCGACCATGGCCCGGTCGAATTCCGCAGCATCGTGCTGACTCCCCTGGTGAAATGATGGCTTCTTTCTCCGGTGTGATCGCGGCCGCCGTTACACCCCATGGCAGACGCGGCGACGAGTCCGATATCGGCGCCACCCTGGAGTTGATCGACTTCCTTTGCGCCGCGGGCGTGCAGGGAATCGCGCTGCTCGGTTCCACCGGCGAGTTCGTCAACCTGAACTTCGACGATCGCGTGCGCCTGGTCTATCTGGCCGTGAAGCGCAGCCGGGTGCCGGTGCTGGCCGGCATCTCGCACTCCACGCTCGATGGCGCGCTGGCCCTGGCGCGGGAAGCCGGCGCCGCGGGCGCGGCCGGCCTGCTGCTGATGCCGCCCTACTTCTTCCGCTACCGGCAGCCGGAGATCCAGGAATTCTATCTGCGCTTCGCCGCCGAGCTCAACCACGCGCCGCCCATCTATCTGTACAACATTCCGGCGTTCACCAGCCCGATCGACAATGAGACGGCCATCCGCTTACTGGCAACCGGACACTTTGCCGGCATCAAGGATTCGAGCGGCAGTTGGGATTACTTCGCGGGTCTCCATCGCTACAAGTCCGAGCATCCGTGCACGTTGCTCGTCGGCCACGACGGGATCTTCGCCCGCGCCCGCCGGGAAGGCGCCGACGGGGTGGTCTCCGGCGTGGCCTGCGCCGTCCCCGAGTTGCTGCTGGCGCTGGATCGCGCCGCGCAACAAGAACCGGCGGAGGAAGCCGAGCGGCTGGACGCGCGCTTGCACGAGTTCCTCGCCCGTCTGGATCGCTTTCCCACGCCCGTGGCCCTCAAAGCGGCCCTGGCCGTGCGCGGACTCAAAACCGGAGCGCCGCCCGTACCGCTGGCGCGGGAAACCGAAGCCGCCCTCGACGAGTTCCGCGCGTGGTTCCGCGCCTGGCTTTAGCGCGCGCCCGCTCCGACGACTTCGCCGGTTAGTTTTGGCACAATTGCCAGGCGCTTTGGCGACTGCCATGCTCCGCCCGATCCCGCGGGAGTGATTCATGAGTAACTCGTATCGCGTGGAGCACGACACCATGGGCGAAATCCGCGTGCCGGCGTCGGCCCTGTACGGCGCGCAGACCGCCCGCGCCATCGCCAACTTCCCGATCAGCGGCCGGCGTTTCCCGCGCTCGTTCATTCGCGCGCTGGGCCTCATCAAAGCCGCTGCGGCCCATGTCAACGGCCAACTGGGCCAGATCCCCGCGGATGTGGCGGCGGCGATCGAACAGGCCGCGGAACGGGTCGCCGTCGGCCGGTACGACGAAGAGTTCGCGGTGGATGTCTTCCAGACCGGCAGCGGCACCTCCACCAATATGAACGCCAACGAGGTCATCGGCCGGCTCGCCGGAGCCCATCCCAACGATCAGGTGAACCGCGGGCAGTCGAGCAACGACGTGATCCCCAGCGCCATGCACGTCGCCGCCGCCGAAGCCGTGACCGGACGCCTGCTGCCGGAGATGCGCCGGTTGGATGGCTCGCTAAAACGCAAAGCGTCCGAATTCGACGACGTGATCAAGATCGGCCGGACCCACTTGCAGGACGCCGTGCCCATCCGCATGGGCCAGGAGTTCAGCGGCTATGCGCGCCAGGTGGAGCTGGCCCGGGCGCGAATCGACAGTGCGCTGCCCGGAATCTACGAGCTCGCTCTCGGTGGAACCGCCGTCGGCACCGGGCTGAACGCTCCGCCCGGCTTTGCCCGCGAGACCATTGCGGAAATCGCTCGCCGCACGGACCTGCCGTTCGTGGAGGCCCGGAACCACTTCGAAGCCCAGGCCGCGCGCGATGCCGCCGCCTTCCTCAGCGGCGCGCTGCGCGCCTATGCACTGGCGCTGACCAAGATCGCCAACGACATTCGCTGGATGGGCTCCGGCCCGCGCTGCGGGCTGGGCGAATTGAAAATTCCGGCCGTGCAGCCGGGCTCCAGCATGATGCCCGGCAAGGTCAACCCGGTAATCGCGGAGAGCGTGCTTATGGTCTGCGCGCAGGTGGTAGGGTACGACGCGGCCATCGCGTGGTGTGCGGCGGCCGGCAACTTCGAGCTCAATGCGATGCTGCCGGTAATGGCCTGCGATCTGCTCGAAGCCGTCGAACTATTGGCCGCCGCCAGCCGGAACTTCGCGGCCAAGCTGGTGGACGGGCTGCAAGCGGAGCGGGCGCGCGCCGAGCAGTACGTGGAGCAGTCACTCGCCATGGGCACGGCGCTGGCGCCGGAGATCGGCTATGAGAAGGCCGCGGCGCTGGTCCAGGAGGCCAGCCGGTCTCACCGCACACTGCGCGAGGTTGCCGGCGAGCAGTCCGGAATACCGGAAGACCGTTTGCGGACACTGCTGAATCCGCGGGCGCAAACCGGCGGCGGAACATCCTGACCAGGTCACAGCAGACGATTCTCTGCGAGTAACTCCTTCATCACCCCGCCCAGCTTCAGAAACTCTTCGTAGCTCGGCGGCTTACAAAAATATTTGGCGCCCAGCGCGCTGGCCTCGCGCTGATCGCCGGGCGCATCCGACGAAGTAAAGATCAGGACCGGTATGCGCTTGCACTTATGGCTGGCCCGCAAATACCGGAGCACCTCGAATCCGTCTTTCCCGGGCAGGTTCAGATCCAGCATCAGAAAATGCGGATAGGGCGCGTTGGCGTCCGATTCCGCGCGCGCGATGAAGTCGATGGCCGCCTGGCCGTCGGTGGCCAGGTGGAATGCGAGCGGCAGACCTTCCGCGCGGATGATCTCGCGCACCATCAGGGCATCCGGCAGGTTGTCTTCAGCCAGCAGCAGGTTCAGGACCCGATCCGCGGGCGGGGCCGATAGGCTGAGGGACGGTGAAGAAGAAGGTCGCGCCTTTCCCGGGTTCGGATTCGACCCAAATTCGTCCGCCATAGCGTTCCACCACGCGTTGGCAGATGGCCAAGCCGATGCCGGTACCGCTATATTTCCGATCGTGATGCAACCGTTTGAATACACCAAAGACTTTCTCCTTGTATAGAGGATCGATTCCGATGCCGTTATCCTGCACCGAAAAGCGCCAGAAAGCGCCTTGGCCGACGGCTGCGACATGGACCCTCGGAGGCCGCGAATCCCGGTACTTCAGGGCGTTCCCGACCAGGTTCTGAAAAACTTGCCGGAGGTGGGCCTCGCTCATGTGCACCTCCTCCGGCAGTGGATCGCACGTCACTACTGCCTGGCTCTCGCGGATGGCTTCCGAAAGGCTGGATAGCGCGTTCTGGAAAGCGGCCGCGGCGTCCACCGCCGCTTCGCTGAGTTCCGCGCGGCTCGCCGTGGTGTACGCCAGCAGGTCGTTCACCAGCGTCGCCAGGCGGCGGCCGCCTTCTTTTAGAAATCCCAGGTAGAGTTGCCCGTCCGCATCCAACACATGCTGATATCGTTTGGCTAGGATTTCGCTGTATATGGCCACGTTACGGATCGGCTCCTGCAGATCGTGGCTGGCCGAATAGGCGAACTGTTGCAGGTCTTCGTTGGCGCGGCGCAGTTCTACTTCCGTCTGTTTCTGCTCGTGAATATCGGTGCTCGACCCGATCCACAGAGCGATCTGCCCCTGGCTGTTGCGCATGGCGCGGGCGCGATTGAGGTGCCAGCGATAGACGCCGTCCGCCCGCCGGATGCGGCTCATCATTTGCAGCGGCTCACCCGTGGCGATCGCGTGGCGCCACGCGCGCATGCCCTCCTCCAGATCGTCCGGATGAATGATCTGTACCCAACCCCAGTCTCTCAGTTGCTCGAATGAGAGTCCCGTGAACTCCATCCACTGTTTGTTGAGATAGGTCGACTCGCCCCCCGGCGCGGTGGCGAAGATCTTCTGCGGCATGGATTCGGCCATGAAATGAAACCGCTGGCGCTCGTCTTCCGCCTCCCGCAGGGCCGCCTCCCGATCGGCCAGGGCCTTCTTCAGTTCGCCGTCCCGCGATTGGATGCCCGCCAGCATCGCGTTGAATCGATCCACCAGGACACCCAACTCGTCCGACGAGAGCTTCTGCGCGCGCACGCTGTAATCGCCGGTCTCCGAGACCGAATTGGTGGCGCTCACCAGGCGCGCGACCGGTGTCGAAATCAGCGCACGCAGGTGCGCGGACAGCAGAAAGGCGACCAGGGTGGCGGCCAGCAGAACGAAAGCCACGGTGACCCCGTACAATCTTGCCCGCGCGCTCAGTCCACTGAGATCGTAGGCCAGCATCAGGGTCCCGATCCGGTTGCCGCGCAAAACGATCGGCTGCGCCAGCGTCAGCTCGCCCGCGCCGAATGCGACACCCTTCCCGGCCCGCGGCGGGGGACAGCGGAAGCCGTCCAGCCGGGCATACCTGGCGAACAGCTCTCCACTCGGCCGATAGATGCAGGCCGCGTCCATGTGTGTCCGGATACGGAGCGCGTTGAGCGCCTGCGTGGCCGCATCGCGATCGTTGGATGCGAGCTCATCCGCGCTGTTGTCCGCCACGATCTGGGCCAGGGAGGACAGATCGCGCTGCAGGCCTCGCCGGTAAAGGATGGTGTCGGCGAGCACAAGGCCAAAGCCCGACAGGACCAGGGCGCTGGTAGTGATCACCATGGTGATGATCGTCACCTTTTGTCCGATCGGGCGGTCGCGAAACTTCAGCATCGTTATCCCGAGTCATCGTTCCGCCGATCTCGCCGTAACTAACTTAGAGCTCAGCTACAAGTGAGTCCGTTCCGGCGTATCTCGGCTAACATCGGCCTCAGTCGGATGACTCCTCAGGTATGAAGGCGATTATAACGCCTTCGCACTAGAATCTCGCGGCGTGAGTCGGGGAAAAACCCGTCCGGGGAGCGCCCTCCGCCTGGGCTTTGGCGTATTCTCGTATCATGCCCGTACCGAAGCGCACGGTTGCCGATCCGGATCTCAGCGATTTCCTGTTGCGCGCGTGTCACGACCTGCGCGGACCCGCGCGTGTCATTCGCACCCACGCCGAGCTCTTCCTGCGCGACCCGGAGCCGCCCGCCGATTTTCGCGAGCGCCTGGGCTTTCTGGTGGACGGCGCGCGCAAGATCGACCGGCTGATCGATGCGCTGGCCGGCTATTCGCTCGCCCTGCGCATCGAGCCGTCCTCCTGGCGCCCCATTTCCATGAGTACGCTGCTGCGTAGTGCATTGGCCCGGCTGCGCGACGATCTCCAGGCCGGCGGCGGCCAAGTCATCAATGGCGAACTGCCCCGCGTCAGCGGCGACCCGGATCGGCTTATGGAGCTGTGGGAGCATCTGCTGCGCAATTCCATCCAGCACCGCGGTCCGGCTCCGCCGCGGATCCGGATCGAGGCCGCGCGCGCGGAAGCCGGCGCCTGGACCTTTGCCGTGCGGGACAACGGTCCCGGCGTTGAGGCGGCGGATTTGGATCGCATCTTCCGCCCGTTCGAGCACGGCCCCGGGCAGCGCACGGGACCGGGGATGGGACTGGCCATCTGTAGGGCGATCGTGGAGCGCCACGGGGGAACCATCTGGGCCGAATCGGCGGCCGGCGCGGGCGCGGCCTTCTTCTTCACCTTGCCGGCGGTAGAGCCGTCGTAGCTGTCGAAAGGCGGACTCTCCGGCCGTCGGCTATTGGACGCCGTGTCCCGCCGCGGCCTTCCTGGCTTTCCCCGTTTCGTAAGCTCTCAGCTTGCTGTGCAGGGTGCGCAGACAGACTCCCAGCAGCTCCGCCGCCTGGCGCCGGTTGTTGTGCGTGTGCTTCAGAGTGAGGCGCACGTAAGCCTCCTCCAGATCGCTCATGCGCAGCCCGGCGCGCACCTGTAGGACATCGTCCGGGGGCGGCGCCATTTCGGGCGGCCGTTGCGGCGCCGCGTCGGGCAGATGCCGCAGTTGAATCTCGCCCTCACCTGCGATGATGGCCGCGCGCTCGATCGCGTTTCGCAACTCGCGCACATTGCCGGGCCAGGAGCTGGCGCGAAACCGCTCCAGGACGTCGGCGCTCAGATGGGTCACCCGGCAGCCGTGCTTGCGGTTGATGTCGCGGATGATCACCGTCGACAGTGCCGCGATATCCTGCTTGCGGTCACGCAGGGGCGGCACCGTAACATGGAACACGTTCAAGCGGTAATAGAGATCCTCGCGCAGCTTATTGCCCTCGATGGCGGCTTCCGGCGATCGATTGGTGGCAGCCAGCACCCGCACCGAGATGGGAATCTCGTGTGTGCCGCCCAACCGCCGTACGGCCGATTCTTCGATAACGCGCAGCAGCTTGGCCTGGGTGGCCACCGGCATCTCACCGATCTCGTCCAGCAGCAGTGTGCCGTTTTGCGCCTGTTCGAAACAGCCGGCGCGCCGCTCCACCGCGCCCGTAAAGGAGCCTCGCTCGTGGCCGAAGAGTTCGCTCTCCATGAGACTCTCCGGCAGCGCGGCGCAGTTGATCGCCACGAAAGGGCCGCGACTGCGCGGGCTCAGTGCATGAATCGCCCGGGCCACCAGTTCCTTGCCCGTGCCGCTCTCACCGGTGATGAGCACCGACGCCGTGGTAGGCGCCGCCTGCCGGATCAGGGAATAAACTTCCTGCATCGCCGGAGAATCGCCCACCAGGTCTCCCAACTCTCCCCGGTAGCTGAGCTGCCTGGTAAGACGCAGCGTGTCTTCCTGCAGATGGCTCTGCTCCACGGCGCGCTCCAGCAAGGTGCGCAGCACCCCCGGCTGGACCGGCTTTTCGATGAACCAGAAGGCCTTGAGATCGTGTACGAACGAGATTGCCTGGTCGATGCTGCCGAAGCCCGTGAGCACGATGGCGGGCGTACGGTCGCCGCGCAGCGTCAGCTCCTTCAGCAGCGCGACGCCATCCATGCGCGGCATCACCAGATCGGTGAGGATCACGTTGGGAGCGAAATAGGCCATCTTGGCCAGCGCTTCCTCGCCGTCGGCGGCGCCTTCCACCACAAAACCAAGGGACGCGATCATTTCGGCCAGGTCCGACCTTTGAGATGCATCGTCGTCAACGATCAGGACTTGATCTGGCATAGGTACCCTCGGTCTTTCGCTCATTGTAACTCCTGGTAAAAAGTGCACACTGGGAACGCGGTCTTTGTGCGAACAAATGCCGGCGTAAAACGGACTTGACAATCCGCTGGCGGTCAGCCGCTCGCGTCTACGGCCACCAGCCGCGCGAACCTGCTGCAATCACTTTGCCGCCGCGCTTTTCCCGGGCCAGTTTGTTCTGCCAGTGCTGCCAGGCCAGCCTCACTGACTTATTCACCTCCCGGGGTTCGAGCGGCGTGGCCAGCACGTCGTAGCCGCCCAGATTCAGGACCTCTGCCCAAAGTCCCTCGTCGGCCAGGCGGGACACTACAATCAGCAGAGGCTCCAGGCGCCGTTGTTGCAATTCCCGCAACGCATCCTGCCAGCCGCCGTCCGGCAGCCGGCAGTCGCACAGGACGACTCCGGCCGGCTGCTTGTCGATCAAAGGCCGGGCCGGCCGCAACGCTTCGGCAATGCCCAGGCTCCACCCGGACTGGCGGGCAATGGCTTTGAGGGCGGCCCGGTCCTCCGGGGAGGGAAGAATGGCAAGAATATTGATTAGTCCTTCGGATCCGCACATGGTAAAAATCTCCGCTGTGTGTCTGGATAGTATTTCCCGAGCAATCCAAATTCAATTCCGGATTTCGTCGGGTGCGGAGCCTGCTTAAGCGGCGCACTCCTCGCGTGGCGGCGCGCTGCGGTGTTTCATCTTGGGCAGATCGAGGAAGAATGTGGCGCCATGACCAGGCGTGGACTCGACCCACATGCGGCCGCCATGGCGTTCAACCACCCGCCTGGCGATCGCCAGGCCCATGCCGGAACCGGGATAGCGATCGTTTTGCACCCGCTTGAAGGGCGCGAAGATGCGCGTCGCATACCGCGGATCGATCCCTATTCCGTTGTCGCGGACCCACAGCACGCAGCGTCTCTTCTCGGCGGCCGCCCCCACATGGATCGCCGGAGCTTCGACGCCACGGAACTTGATGGCGTTCTCGATCAGTTCCGCCAGCACGTACGTGATCTGCGCGGGGTTGCAGAATAGCTGCGGAAGTTCATCCCGGGTTACGGCGGCGCCCCTTTGCGCCAACCCGGGCTGCACCATGGCCAGGGCCGCCTCCAGCAGTTGGTTGCCCTCCACCCGGCGCCGCGAACACGGAGCGCTCAGTACCTGCATGTATGTGCGTAGTCCGCGCAGTAAGTTCTGCAGACGGGCCGCGGAGTCCTGCAGGTACCCGAATAGCGCCTTGGTATCCGCGTCCAGCTCGCCCGCTTGCTTCCTCACGATCAGGTCCGTAAGCGAGCCGATCTGGTTCACCGGGCTCGCCAGGTCATGCAGCGAGTCCCTGCTCAGGGGCACGCATTCCTCGTCGCCGTCGAGGAGTGCGGCTGGGGGCCGCCCGACCCGCGGCCGCATGCGCGTTAGCTTGGTGGCCGTCGCTGGCATTTCTCCGCTATCCTCAACCGCCTGCGCGGCGGCCCTTATCCGCTGCCGGCAGGAACAGGCAAAAACGTGCGCCTTTGCCCGGCGCGCTGTTCACCTCAATGGCGCCGCCGTTGCTGCGCAAGAACCCCTGAGCCGCCGCCAGGCTCAGACCTCGTCCCAGGAACTTCGTCGAGAAGAACGGATCGAAGATTCGTTTCTGCGTCTCTTCATCCATTCCGCACCCCGTGTCTCGCACTTCGATCGCCACGTAGTGTCCCGGCGCCAGTTGTTTCGGCATGGCATCGCGCCCAGACCCCTCTGGGCTAAGCTCCACCGCCGCGGTGCGCACGGTGATCGCGCCCGCGGGCTGCTCGCCGATGGCTTCCACCGCGTTCCGCAGCAAATCTGCAATCACCTGCCGCAGCATTTCGGCATCGGTCTCCACCAGCGCTACGCGGCGTCCGGCCTGACATTCCAGGCGCAGGCTTGCCGGGATATCGGCACGCTCGATGGCGTCCCATACCGCCTGCTCCACATTGGCCCGGGTACGATTCAGATTTCCCTTGCCGGCAAAGGCGAGCAGTTTACGCAGCAGTTCCGCGGCCCGCCCGCCGGCGTGCTGCGCATCCTGCAGTTTTTCCTGCGCCGGATGCGCGGCCGGTAGCCGATCCATGGCATAACTGGTGCCGCCCAGGATCACCACCAGCAGATTGTTGAGATCGTGCGCCAGCCCGCCCGCCAGCCGCCCCAGGCTCTCCAGCTTCTGCTGTTCCAGATCCGCTTCCTCCGCTCTCCTTTGGCCTTCGATCTCGGTGCAAGTGCCGAACCAGTTGCGGACCTCTCCATCCGGGCCGCGTATCGGAACTGCCCGAACCAGGTGCCAGCGATGCTCGCCGTCGCTGGCGCGCCGCAACCGGTGCTTGATCTCGAAGCCCGCCTGGGACGCCGACGTCTGGTTCCATGCCTGCCACGTGCGCGCGCGATCCTCGGGGTGTACCAGCCGGTCCCAATCCAGTCGCGTCATCTCGCCCGGCCGGGAGCCCGTATATTCCAGCCAGCGCCGGTTGCCATACTCGATGCTCCCGTCCGGCCTGGCGGTCCAAACCATCTGCGGCATGGCCTCCAGCAACTCTCGATAACGCCGGGCGCTGGCCTCCAGCGCCGCACGCTGTTCCTCGATGTGCTGCTGCATCAGGAATCGCGCGATGGCGTCCGTGACGACATGCGGCAGAATGCCGACACTGGCCTTGGGCAGATAGTCCATGGCGCCGGCCTGCATGGCTCTCACCGCCACGGATTCCTCGCTGTACGCGGTCAGCACCACCGCCGCGAAGGGCACCTGTCCGCGCGGTCTTTTGAGCTGCGCCAGGACCTCGATGCCGTCCATGTCCGGCAGGTTGACATCCACCAGCGCGCAGTCCGGACACCAGCTTCGGGCCATCTCGATCCCCGCCGCCCCACACTCCGCTTCCGCAAATTCGAACCCCCGGGCGGCCTCCCCAAGACATCGCTTATAAACCTCGCGGTCAATGGCGTTATCTTCGATGATGAGAATTCGTGACGGCCGGATATTGCCCATGCGGTCCCTAATGCGTCGAGTGAGATGCAGATTGCCAGCCAAAGCCCGGGGCTCGTTCTGCGCCAGGCGAGATGGTTCCTCACGTGCATTTAGGGCGCTCCGCGTGGCAGATACCAGCGAAAAGCTAGATACCGTAGGCCTGGCACGTCAATTTCTGCACTTTGCGCTATGCAAAAACTGCATGCGGCCGAGCCTGTGCGGGGGCGCGCTCCCTTTCCAAAAGGCGCGGCTGGAAAGGAATATGAGGTTTGCCTGAGATTCTGCTGGCCGAGGACAATCCCGCGGATGTTTATCTGATTCGGGAGGCCCTGCGCGAACACCATGTGGATTGCGCGGTGCGCATCGCCAGCGATGGGCAACAGGTGCTACGCATCCTGGCCGAGGCGGATCGTGCCGCCGGGACGCCCTATCCGTCCCTGATCATCCTCGATCTCAACCTGCCGCGGCACGATGGAATTGAAATTCTACAGCGTCTCCGCCAGACGCCGGATATGCGGCCGGTGCCAGTGGTGGTGTTGACGTCCTCGGATTCTCCCCGTGACCGGGAAGCCGCCAGTCAACTGGGAGTGTCTCAGTTCCTGCGCAAGCCTTCCAGCCTGGACGAGTTTCTCGGCCTGGGCCGGATATTCAAGACATTGCTGGCCCAGGCCGCCACTCCGGGACACCCGGCGTCCGAACCGGCTTAAGTGGAGAAGCGGCCCTCGTAGTCGGGCGCCCGCAAGAGCGCCGGCGGAGCGGCCGTCTGGCCGTGGCGCGTCCGCACCGCCGCGCCGCGCCGCATCGTCCGCCAGTCATAGCCGAACTCGGTACCGCAGTCCAGGCATACCACATAAGTGCGATTCAGACGCTTGCCGGATGTCTGCGGAAATGTGGTTCGCCGGTGAGCGCACCCGTGTAACGCCAGATTCAGCAACGCTCGTATCATTGAGTAAGTCCCTCCGCCCCGCGCGATCGGTCTGCTGGCAGCAATCCAATAACCGCGGTTTCAGGGCGGCACCGCCGGTTCGCGGCCGGACGTGTGGCGGCTCACATCGCCGGGGTTTAAGATTTAAGTCAGGTACTACGATGAGGCAGCTACTCTTTGGCCTCGTGTGTTGCGCGGTCCTCGGGGCGGCCAACTCCGCGACCGTCAACGTAACCGTCCGCAATCAGGTCAACCCGAACGCCGGCGTGCATGGACGCCTGCAGTTGGCCATGTCTACTTCGTTTCAACTGGCCCCCTGGAGCTATCAGTTCTTTACCGTTTCCCCCGCGGCGGCCCAGCCTTTGGGGGCGCTGGACCCGTGGCACACACGCGTGCAAGTCATCTCCTCCGGCATCCCGCTGACCGCCCCGAATACCTGGGATTTCACCGAATTGAACGCCATGTTCGCCCCGGTCCAGGCCACCGGGGACCACAGCCCCGAGTTGCAGATCGGCACCGCGCCGGCTTTTATGAGCGATGCCAGCGGCCACATCCTGCCCGCCAGCTTCTCCGATTTCGCCGCGATGAGCGCCAACCTGGTGCGCTATTACAATACCGGCGGCTTCACCGGCGGCAGCCCGGCCGCCCAGTACCGGAGTCCCACGCCCTATCCGGTCACCTGGTGGGGAATCTTCAACGAGCCCAATGGCAACGGGCTGACTCCCCAGCAGTACACGGACCTGTATAATGTCGTGGTCCCCGCCATGGCGCGGGTGGATCCGTCGATCAAGTTTCTGGCCGTCGAACTTTCCGATTACGTCTCGCAAGCCGCCGCATTCATGCCCGCCTTCGTCTCCGGAGTCACTGCTCCGGTGGACGTGCTCGCCACTCACTTCTATTCGAGCTGTAACCAGAAAGATAGCGACGCCGCCGTATTCGCGACCGTGCCCGGTTTTGTAAGTGAGGTGCGCGAGATATACGGCCAGTTAGCTACAAAGCCGTCGCTCGCCTCCGTGCCCGTGTGGGTGACGGAAAATAACGTGAACGCGGATTATGACATCGGCGGCGGAGTGAGTGCGTGCAACCCCGGCCAGCCGTTTATCCTGGATGCTCGCGGCACCAGTCCGTTCTTCGCCGCCTGGCGTACGCTGGTGTTTGAGCAACTGGGCATGGCCGGCGTCCAGGCCCTGTATCACTGGTCGTTCGGTACCGACCGGCAGTATGGCGAAGTGGATGGCGCGGGCAATCCTTACCTGAGTTACTGGGTCGATTATTACCTGTCCCACTGGCTGCCATCGCCGCCCGGGCAGGACATCCTGCAGACCTCTCAGGTCGGCTGTTGCTTGTGGATCTACAACGAAGGCCCGTCGCTGGGACTGGATACGCAAACCCTGGCGGCGCGCAATCCGGATGGCTCCGTGGTGATCCTGATTTCGAATCACGCCCTAAGCTCCAACACCGACAACAACGGCTCCGGAATCGCGCGCACCATCCAACTGGACCTGTCCGCGCTGGGCGCTTTTTCGTCGGCCACCTTGATCAAACTCGACGCCAGTACGCCGGCCGCAGGTCCCGTGCCACAGGCTTTGACGCCCGCCGCACAGATGGCGGTGGATCTGTCCGGTTATGGTGCGGCCTTCCTGCGGCTGGCCAACGATAGGCCCGCATTGCCTGCCGCGGGCGTGGTCAACGCCGCCAGTTATGCGTCGGGCGCCGTGGCTCCCGGCGAGGTCATATCCTTGTTCGGCGTCGGCATCGGGCCCCCGGCGCCGGCGTATCTCACATTGACGAATCCGCGCCTGGTGGCCAACGGCCTGGCAGGCGTGCACGTCCTTTTCGATGGCGTTCCGGCGCCATTGCTGTACGCCTCCGCCGGTCAGATCAACGCCGTGGTTCCCTACGCGGTGGCCGGCAAAACCAGCACCCAGGTGCAGGTGGAATATCTGGGCGTGCTAACGCCGCCCATCTCCCTGCCGGTGGCCGCCGCGGCACCCGGCATTTTCACCATGAATCTGAGCGGCAGCGGCCCGGGCGCAATTCTGAATGCCTCGGACCTGAGCGTGAATTCCGCGGCGAACCCGGTAGCCCGCGGCGGGGCATTGGCCCTCTTCACCACCGGCGTGGGCCAGACCAGCCCGGCCGGCGTCGATGGCCTGGTGCCGGGCGCGCCCTCCTATCAGGCGGCCGCCGATGTCACGGTCACGATTGACGGAATAAATTGTCCGGTCAGTTACTCGGGGGCGGCTCCCGGGTTGGTCGCCGGCGTGGCGCAGATCAACGCGCAGGTGCCCCAGAACGTCAGGCCGGGATCCGACGTTCCGCTGCAAGTGGTCGTCGGGACGGCCGCCTCGCAGGCCGGGGTCACGGTCGCCGTGCAATAGCTGCCGCTAACCCTTCTTCGGCGCCGCCTTGTGCACCGCGTGCGGAGTCACCGGCGCCGGGCCGACCCGCTTGATCACGATGCTCGAAATCCGCACCGGGGTCCGCGGCTTGTTCTCCGCTCCGGTGGGCACCATGATGATCTTGTGCACCACATCCTGGCCCTCGATCACCTGTCCGAAGATGGTGTGCTTTCCATTCAACCACGTCGTCAGCGCATCGGTGATGAAGAACTGCGACGCGCCCGTGTGCGGACTTCCCGTGTTGGCCATCGCCAGCCGCCCCACCTGGTCGAACTTCAGGGTGGGCACGAACTCGTCGGGAATGGTGAAGCCCACCTCGCCCGAGCCGTTTCCGGCCGGGTCTCCGCCCTGGATCATGAAGTTCGGAATCACCCGGTGAAACGTGGTACCGGTGTAGAGCGGCCGGGTGACCATCTGGCCGGTCTTCTGGTCTTTCCAGGCCTTGGTGCCCCGGGCGAGCGCCACGAAATTCTTTACCGTGATGGGGGCTTCCTTTTCGAACAGCTTCACTTTGATCGCGCCCATCGACGTATTGATGGTCGCGTACAGGCCCGGCTCCGCGGCGGGAGTCGCGGGACTCGGCGTAGTGGAAGGCGCTTGGGCGAACGCGGCGGCCAAGGCGCCGAACAGGCAGATTATGGTTTTCATGTGAACCAACATCATAACGTGTTTTAACGGCCGGGCAGGCATCCCGCCAGCCCCCGGACGACGTCAAGTCACCCTGCCGGATGTCGTAAAATAGAAGTTACTACCCACCCATCCAAGGAGATTCATTGCCAGATCAGGAAAATCCTCCGCAGGGTCCGCCCGCGCCTCCATCCGGCCCGCAATTGCCTCTCGGAGGCGGCGGCGACGGCGACAGGGACCTCGTCCCGATCAATATCGAAGACGAGATGAAGCGGAGCTTCCTCGATTACGCCATGAGCGTGATCGTGGCCCGCGCGCTGCCCGACGTGCGCGACGGCTTGAAGCCGGTGCATCGCCGCATCCTGTGGGGCATGCAGGAGCTCGGCCTGCAGCCCAACCGTCCCACGCGCAAATGCGCCAAGGTCGTTGGCGACGTCATGGGCAAATATCACCCCCATGGCGACGCCGCCATCTACGATGCCCTGGTGCGCATGGCGCAGCCCTTCAACATGCGCTATCCGCTGGTGGATGGGCAGGGCAACTTCGGCTCCATGGACGGCGATCCGCCGGCGGCCCAACGGTACACCGAAGCCCGCCTGGCGCGCATCTCCACCGCCATGCTGGAGGATATCGACAAAGAGACCGTCGATTTCCGCCCCAACTACGACGAGAGCGAACAGGAGCCCGAAGTGCTCCCCACGCGCGTGCCCAACCTGCTGGTCAACGGCTCCGCCGGCATCGCCGTGGGCATGGCCACGAACATCCCGCCCCACAATCTCACCGAGATCATCAACGCCGCTATCGCCCTCATCCAGAATCCGCAGACGCCCCTGCCCAAAATTCTGGAGATGGTGCCCGGCCCCGACTTTCCGACCGGTGGCATCATCCTCGGCCGGCAGGGCATCCTGGACGCCTATACCCGGGGCCGCGGTCATTTGAAGCTGCGCGCCAAGGCCGCCATCGAGCGCATGGGCAAAGACCGCGAACAGATCGTGGTCACCGAGATCCCCTACCAGGTGAATCGCGCCCGCCTCGTTGAACAGGCCGCCGCCCTGGTCAACGAGAAGAAGATCGAAGGCGTGTCCGATGTCATCGACCTCAGCGACAGGGATACCCGCATCGTCTTTGAGCTGAAGCGCGGCGAGCAGGCCGAGGTGGTGCTCAACAATCTCTACAAGCACACCCAGCTCCAGATCGGCTTCGGCATCATCATGCTCTGCATCGTCAACGGCCAGCCGCGCGAGCTGGGCCTGATCGATGCCCTCAAGTATTTCATCGAGCATCGCGTGGAAGTGGTCCGCCGCCGGACCGAGTACGAGCTGCGCAAAGCCCGCGAGCGCGAACACCTGTTGCTCGGCTTCCAGCGCGCCCTCGAGCGCCTCGACGACGTCATCCGCCTGATCCGCGCTTCCCGCGCGCCGCGCGAAGCCCGCGATTCGCTGATCGCCGCCTTCCAGTTCACCGAACGCCAGGCCCAGGCCATTATCGAGCTGCAGTTGCAGCGCCTCACCGGCATGGAGCGCCAGAAGATCATCGACGAACTGGCCGAGATCCAGCGCCGCATCGCCGAGTACCTCGAGCTGCTGGGATCCGAAAAGCTGGTGCGCGACGCCATCGTCAAAGAGCTCAAGGAAGTGCAGAAGGCCTACGGCGATGAGCGCCGCACCCAGATCGTCGAGGATACCGGCGAGATTCGCCTGGAAGACCTCGTGCAGGTGGAAGACGTCGCTGTCACCGTGACCCACGGCGGCTATCTGAAGCGTACCGCCGTGGATACCTACCGCCGCCAGTCGCGCGGGGGCAAGGGCCGCATCGGCATGGGCACGCGCACCGAGGATTTCCTCGAGCACCTGATCGTGGCCTCCACGCACAGCTACCTGCTCATCTTCACCGACAAGGGCCGCGTCTACTGGCTGAAGATTTACGAGATCCCGGATGCCGCCACCGCCGGCAAGGGCAAGCACATCTCCAACCTGATCAACCTGGAGCCGGACGACACTGTGAAAGCCTTCCTGGCCGTGCGTGAGTTCGTGCCCGGGCAGTTCGTGGTCATGGTCACCCGCCGCGGCGTGATCAAAAAGAGCGAGCTGACCGAGTTCGACAATCCGCTCTCGCGCGGCATCATCGCGGTGAGCCTGGATGAAGGCGATGAGTTGATCGCCGCGCGCCTGACCAACGGCAGCAACTTCATCTTCATCGGCTCCCACGACGGCCAGGCCATTCGCTTCGCCGAGAGCCAGGTGCGCCCCATGGGACGGCCCGCCCGCGGCGTCCGCGCCATGGACCTGGCCGACGACGATTACCTGGTCGGCATGGAGATCGTCGAAGAGGAAGGGCTGATTCTGTCCATCTCCGAGAACGGCTACGGCAAGCGCACCAGGCTGACCGACTACCGCCTGACCGCCCGCGGCGGCAAGGGCGTCATCAACATGAAGACGTCCGCGCGCAACGGCAAGGTGGTCGGCATCCTTTCGGTGAAGGAGGATTCCGACCTGATGATCGTCACCAAGAACGGCAAGATCATCCGCCTGGAGTCCGCCGAGATCCGCCAGGCGGGACGCTCTACGCAGGGCGTGCGCCTGGTCCGCATGGAGGATGAGGACCAGGTAGCGGCGGCGTCCGTGATTCCGGAAGCGGAGAACGGCGACAGCAAGAACGGCGACGGCCAGCCCGAGCTGCCTTTGCAATAGGCCCGTGGCGCACGCTCAGTGTGGCACATCCGGGGCTTTTATCATGAGCGCTGAGTATACGGAGCGCCGTCTGGAACCAAACAACGAGTCGGGGACCGATAGTCGAAGTGAATTGCTCCCGAGTAGGGGACGATTCAGACGATCATCCCGGTGCCGATTCCGGAGCCCGACATGAACGATACTGTACTTTGTCATTCACCTCTTGAGTAAGTGTTGCTAAGCCGGATTTACATTACCTTGGCAGCTCGATGTGTTTCGCGCCAGTCGCCAGGCGGCATGCCTTCCCAGTTTCGAAAAGCCCGCCCGAACGAGTTGGGATCTTCAAAGCCCAACAAGTAAGCTGCTTCGTTCAATTCAAGGGCAGAATTACTGAGGTAATACCGGGCCATCTGGTGACGTGCCTCATCAAGAACGCGCTGGAAGTTGGAGCCAGAATCCTGCAGGCGACGTTGCAACGTGCGTGGGCCCATGTGAAGAGTATGCGACACTGCGTCGATCGAAGGGCGGTGGCCTGTAAGCATGTCCTGTATCGTGCGGCGCACCTGTTCTATGAAACCGTCCTCTTCCTTGTATTGCCGCAACTGCTCCTCGAACTGAGGCGCCAGCAGATCGAGCAGTTCGGCATTGCGGGTGGTGAACGGTTTGGTGGCGTCTGACGCGCGAAAGATAATCACGTTGCGCGGCGCGCCAACAACGACTTCGCAACTGAGACTGCGCTCGATCTGCCGTATGTTCGTGCGTTGCTGCACGTATTCAACCCGAAGAGGATTCAGTTGAGTGCCACTTCCGTGCCGCGCTAAGGAACGCATCCAGGAGAAGCAATAGTCGGTCAGAGCCGGCGGCTCGGAATCCACGGCGAGCAGCCAGCGAAAGCCGACGGCGAACTCTTCGTCATCCAGTTCTACGAGGATCTCTTCTGGTGCGGTCAGCTTCTTGTATCGAGCCATGTGTTCCGAAGCCGCCACCAGATTCTCAGTGGATAGCGCCGCGATAGCCATAGGATGAAAGCGCTCTGTCCTGGTCTCAATGCCCAGTTTGATGCCAATCAGGGAATCAGAACTCACTTGATCGATGGCGCGCCACAGCGCAAACAACTCACTCGTAGAGACAAGAACCCGCGTCTGCTCGAAAAGGTCGCGCGGAAGACCCGCCCTACGCAGCACTGCGGGGACAGAAACTCCCAGCTCCTCGAGTTTGATGGCGAGGCGTCCCGGAACTCGGAAATGCTTGAACATGGCTTCGTCCTCCTGTTTTAAGGTACCGAATTCGGGCCCCGTCGTGCCATGCAACAGACGTCAAAAGGTCTGCAAAACGCGTCAACCCCTCACTGGCAAGTTGTCGCGATCGGCAGAAACATTGTCGTATCCGGCAGGGCGGTCATAGCGCCAAGGGGGCTAATTTGAAAAATATCAGGACCGAAGAGGATCAACATGGACGACTTGAAAAAGGCTGAAGCAGGACGCGACCCAGGGTTTAGCCGCCGCTCATTTCTGCGGATCAGCGGTATGGGCGGCGCGGCGGCGTTCACGAGTGGCCTTTCGGTTCCGGCGATTGCCCGGAAGAGTGATTCGCTTTCTTCGAAGGGTCGCGTGCGTGGCCGGCGTAAGCTCGGTTCTCTCGAAGTTTCCAGTGTCGGGCATGGCTGTCAGGATTTTACGGGCGCTTTTTATGCGACCGCGCCCAAACGGGCCGACATGATCACCCTGGCTCGTGCCGCGCACGACCGTGGGGTGACGCTCTTCGATGCAGCAGAAGCATACGGTCCGCTTGAGGTGGAGCGCATCCTCGGTGAAGCGCTTGCTCCGGTCCGCAATGCGGTGGTGATCTCTTCGAAGAGGGCGTCCCGAGTCTAGTTGAAGGTAGGTAGGCGGCGGTTGGCGCCGATTCGATAGAATCCGGTTGCCAAACTGAAATCCCGAAAGGAGCCTACCGCCGTGAAGAAACCATACCACATCGTC